>Ga0209467_1000231_pt1 | contig 97721 bp, 80 predicted proteins | sample Higcelwee11metaG_FD_187175 | JGI IMG/M metagenome (GOLD analysis project Ga0209467, IMG submission 187175) | Freshwater pond sediment microbial communities from the University of Edinburgh, under environmental carbon perturbations - High... | ecosystem: Environmental > Aquatic > Freshwater >...
ACCATACACCTGTTCACGACCAAGCGTATGGTCTTTTCAGAAGTCTGGGCTGCAATTGATTTGATGATGCCGTAGGCATCCGTAATTGCGGTCGGTTCAGGCGTCGTGACAACGATAACCTCGTCGGCGGCTATTACGAAACTGAGCACGTTCTGAGAAACCCCCGCCCCGGTATCAATGATAAGATAATCATCTTCTTCGATCTCGGATATCTCTTCGATAAATTTTTGCCGGGTCTTTTCGTCAAGATTCGCCAGTTGGTGATATCCGGGGGCACCGGCGATTATCTTGATTCCCTCGGGAACCGTCACGATTATGTCACGCAGCTTCTTCTTGCCCTTTATCACATGATAGAGATTGAACTTCGGAATGATACCGAGAACGACATTTATATTCGCGAGCCCCAGATCGGCATCTAACAGCGTCACACTTCTGTCTCGGGCAAGAGCAATGGCGAGCGACACGGAGACACTCGTTTTGCCTACCCCCCCTTTCCCGCTGGTAATTGCGACAGTGCGCGTCTTTTTAGGGGCGACTGACTCTTTTGCGATGACAAGCTTACGCAGGTTCGACGCCTGATCCATAAAAGCACTCCTCTATTGTGGTGAAGTTCCCTGAAGCATCATCTGCACGATTTTTTCGGCATCTGCCACAAGAAGATCGTTGGGAACCTCCTGTCCGTTCGCAATATACGATATCGGCTTGTTATACTTATCGGCAACATCGACAACATTCCCGATAAAAGAAGTTTCATCTGTTTTGGTAATCAGGACACTATTGCAGTCCATCACGTCAAAAGCATTGAAGATGGAATGAAGGTCGCTCTTTTTCGTCGTAGCGCTTACACATAGTATGCGCTCAGAGTCGAAACTGACCTGATCGGCGTACGATTTTATCTCTGAAATCTTCATCTCGTTGCGATGGCTGCGTCCGGACGTATCGACAAGGATGACATCCGCACTCTCCTTCTCAAGAACAGAGCGGAACTCCTTCTGATCACTGACGACATGAACCGGAATATTCATTATTTCGGCATACTTTTTGAGCTGCTCGGTTGCTGCAACACGGTAAGTGTCGATGGTTACAAAGGCAACGCGCTTGTTCTCGCGAAGAGCGAAGATCGCACCCATTTTTGCAAGCGAGGTCGTCTTGCCGACACCCGTGGGCCCGACGAGCATGAGTACTTTCTTGCGTGAGCCGATACGCAGAGGACCGGTGGTGACAAGCTTTGATTTCATCAGGTCGTGCAGTGTTTTCTCTATACAGACATCATCCTCCAGCTCATGGGGACGCAGCTGACGGGTAATCTCGGCAAGAAACTGCCCGCACTCCTCTTCGGTATAGTCGTTATTCAGAAGAATTTTTCTGAACTTCTCAAGATTGCCGTGTGTAATTACATGCGCCCTGCCGGCAGCATTGGGATCTTTGTTCCACGAATCGCGAAGGTTGAAGAGGATCTCGCGCATCTCAGAGAGCTCTTCGAGAATCTTTGTCTCCGATATCGCGGAGCGCGCCTCTTCTGCCGCGGGTCTGCCCTGAAATTTGGGTTCCGCTCTGAAAAGATCCTGCTCGACAGCAGCCTGCTGCGCCGCTTTAGGCTCAGCGCTCTGTATGCGTGAGGGCTGGGGGGCCTGGCGGATGATTTCCGGCTCAGAGTCATCGACTACAGTGTCAAAGAGTGCCCGCCGGAAAGAGGCTGTTCCGTCGTTTTTGGGAACTGACGGGGTAGCTTTAGCCTCGACCTCGCGACGGGGCGCACTCTCTCGTTTTTTCTCGTGAATGGCAGCGGTCAGCTCGACGATATCCTTGGCGAGAAATTTGGTCTTAAAAAGACCGCCCTCTTTGATATATTTATGGCTGATGGGGATAGCGTCCTCTCCATACTGTTTTCGAAGCTGCATCATCGCATCATTGTAATTCTCAGCGGTAATCTTTACATATTTCATTTTTCCCCCCGTAATCTTTTAGAAATATTCATTTGAACTGCAATTTATAATATTTTTGATATTAAATGCAAAAACAGTCTACACCGCGGCAACCGACATCAACGCCGATGTCAGAACATTAACATTGATGTTAGGCGTAATTTCACTATATGATATAACCGATGCATCCGGCACTTCACGCTCAAGCATACTGAAAAGAACGCTTCTGATATGCGGCGATACCAGATACAGGGGCATCTGCCCCATGGAACGCGCAGTCTTATACGCATCAAGAAGCGATCCGAGAATGGCACGATGGGTGTCGGGGTCTATGCCGAGCACCCTGCCCTCGACAGGGTCGTCGTGTATTGAATCACGGATGATCGATTCAATCTCAGGATCGACTGTTATAACATTGAGTACGTTTGTAGAGCCGGAATACTCTTTGCAGATCTGCCGTGCGAGAGCGGAGCGGACGTACTCGGTGAGAAGTCCCGGATCTCTTGTATACTCGGCGTAATTCGCAATAGTCTCAAGTATGGTGACAATGTTACGTATAGAGACCTTCTCGCGCAAGAGATTTTGCAAAACCTTCTGTATAACGGAAAGCGCGACCTTTGATTTAGAGGTGATGTCATCGATGATCGCGGGATAATCATTTTTGACATTGTCAATTATCTGCTGAACTTCCTGACGGCCGAGAATTTCATCGGCGTGACGCTTGATAATCTCTGTCAGATGGGTGGCAATTATTGTGGGGCAGTCAACAACGGTATAACCGTTACGCTCGGCGATATCCCGCTTGTCGGCTTCGATCCAGATCGCTTTAAGTCCGAAGGTCGGTTCGGTAAATTCGATTCCGTCGATTTTTTCCACCACTTCACCCGAATCCATCGCCATCAGACGTCCCGTCTGAAGCTGGCCGGATCCGACCTCGACTCCTTTGATCAAAATTGAATAAGTCTGCGGTTCAAGCTCCATATTGTCGCGAATGCGTATCGGGGGAACAACGAGGCCCATATTGAGCGCACTCATGCGGCGGATCTTTGTTATGCGGTCAAGCAGAGTCCCGCCCTGGTTGGGATCAACAAGCGGAATAAGATTGTAGCCGATTTCGACTTCGAGCGGATCTACAGACGCATAGGGCATCACTGTCTCTGGCTTCTTATCCTTTGACTTGGCTGAAGCGCTTGCCGCTTTCTCAGTCGTCTCTTTCTCAACCTTTTCACGGCTGAGGAAGTATCCTAACGTACCCAGTGAACCGGCTATGATAAAAACTGAGATCTTCGGAAAACCGGGTATTAGAGCCATTGCACCGAGGGCAATTGAGCCGATGATGAGGGCACGCGGTTGAGCGCTGAACTGCTTTGAGATTGATTCGGGCAGTGTATCCTCGGAAATCGACCGTGTAACGATAATACCGGTTGCGGTAGTCATCAGAAGCGAGGGAATCTGACCGACAAGGCCGTCACCAACAGTAAGAAGTGTATAGGTCTTGATCGCTACATCGAAGGACTCGCCGCGCATTGCCATACCGATGATGAAACCGGCAAGGATATTGATTGCGGTGATGACCAGACCCACCTTGACGTCGCCCTGAACGAATTTACTCGCTCCATCCATCGCTCCATAAAAATCGGATTCATTGCGAAGCTCTTTTCTGCGCCGGTTGGCCTCCTCTTCGGTGATGACTCCGTTCGCGAAATCGGAGTCTATCGCCATCTGCTTGCCGGGCAGAGAATCCAATGTGAAACGGGCAGCAACTTCTGCGGTTCGGGTCGCGCCCTTCGTGATAACCATGAACTGCACGGCGACGATGATAATAAAAATAATGAATCCCACGACATAATTACCGCCGACAACGAAATTGCCGAATGTGCGGATGATCTTGCCGTCAAAAGTTGCGCCTTCGAGCAGAATGAGACGCGTTGACGACACGTTGAGCGCAAGCCTATAGACTGTTGAGATAAGAAGAAGTGTCGGAAAAATCGAAAAATCGTAAGCGCGCGGCACGAACATGACGATAAGAATCGTCAGCAGGCCTATCATCAGGCTCACTGCCAGAAGAAAATCCAGCATGAAAGTGGGAAGCGGAATGATGAGCATCGCTACGATTGCGATGACACCCAGCCCCAGAAGAATATCGTTGCGCTGCATCCACAGCGTCTGCGGTGAAAAAAGTGATGGTGCTGTTGCCTCTGCCATACGATTCCTCTACAAAATTATTCTGCCAGATTATAATGAGCTGGCAAGACGTCCGTTCTGGTACAGAATATAATAAATCTCTGAGACCGCCTGAAAGAGCTCTGCGGGTATCTCATTGCCGACTTCGACCTCTTTGTACAATGTCTGAGCCAGAGGGCGATTTTCTATCATCATGATATTGTTGCTTTTGGCGACTTCGCGGATGCGCAGTGCCATTGAATCGACGCCCTTCGCGATAACCGAGGGAGCGGCCATCGTCTCCTGGTTCCATTTCAGGGCGATCGCGAAATGTGTCGGGTTGGTGACCACCACGTCGGCCTTGGGCACTTCACGGATCATGTTGCGCGTGAGTATATCGCGCTGCATCTCACGAAGCCTTGATCGCACGTGCGGATCCCCCTGCGACTCCTTCATCTCCTCTTTGATCTCCTGTTTCGACATCTTTAATGATTCCAAAAATTCACGACGCTGAAAGAGGTAATCGGGAATCGCGAGCGCCACCAGAAGAATCGCGGAAATAAGCACGATCTTGAACGCGGTAAAGGAGACATCGCACATAACCGCGACGACCCCCGCGTCGGCGCTTTTCATTATGGTGACAAAATCACCCGAGATGATCAGATAGGATACAAAGCCGATAACACCCACTTTGAAAATCGACTTGAAAAGATTCATTGCGACGCGCGGCGAAAAGAAAATCTTTTTGACCATCTCTGCCGGTGAGAGTTTTATCTTTGAAAAATCGGGTGTCAGAGGATGTGAAGAAAACTGAAATCCGACCTGGGCGATATTTCCAGCAAGACCCGCTACCACACATACGGCGAAGACCGGTCCGACCAGTTTTGCCAGTAGAACCGTTATGCGCCACCCCTCTTCGAGAACAGTATTTTCGGTTATCTTGAACCCGGAAAAGGCGGTGAAATAATATTTTGACGCGAGTACGATCTCGCCGAACATCCATTTGCCGAGAAAAAGAAGGGTGACCATACCCGCGATGACAACGAGGGCCTGGGGAAGCTCTTCAGTTTTTGCAACCTGACCCTTGTTACGGGCATCACGGATCTTTTTCTCTGTCGGCTCCTCTGTACGGCCCTCATCCTCAGCGGCAAAATGCTGAAGCGGGACGATGATCTCACCAGAAACCGGGCTGAGGGGAACGAGCGCGATGCGCCGGTAGTTTTGCGGATCTAACGCGGCTGCATCCCGGCGGAGGGGCGTATCTTCATCCCCCCGCAAAACACAGGGAAGAGTGATTGACATTATTTTAATAAACAAAGAATGTATTTTATTTACAATAGCAATCATCTCATACCGGCCAGTTTATGAGTACTCTGGAAATAAAATCAAAAGTACGCTCGAGCGAGATATGCATTATGCGTAATGTCACGGGCGCGATCGCCGCGATCAGCACGAAAGCCACAACTATCTTTATGGGAAAACCGAGCATCATGATATTCATCTGCGGTGCGGCCTTCGCGAGTATACCCTCCGCAACGGAAAGAAGAAAAACTGTCGCTACTATCGGCATTGCAATTTTGAGTGCAATCAGAAACATCCCGGAAAAAGAGTAACTGATGTATTTCAGATGCCACAGAAGTGAACTCTCTGTCATGTTAAATGAGGGAGCCAGCTCAAATGAGCGGACAACAGCGCGGATGAGAAAGTGATGGCCGTCGATGTAGAGAAAGACCAGCATGCCGACCAGGTTTTTCAGCTGTCCGATAATCGGAACAGAAACCTGCGCCAGCGGATCGACAACCTCACTGAAACCGAATCCGATCTGCACGGAAAAATACTGGCCGGCCAGCTGAAACGCTGAAAAGATCACGGAGGCAAGAAATCCGATCAGAAGACCGATTACCACTTCACTGAGAATCATCAGGCCGTAACTTCCCATATCGCCCGGAATCTTGACGGGATTTTTTGAAAGAATGGGAAACACTATAAGCGAAATAAAAAATGCCAGAAGTGTCTTCAGGCGAAAGGGCGCGAGGTCGCTGGAAAACAGCGGCGCGCTCATGAACATGGAATGAATCCGTACCATCACGAGAAGAAATGCCTGAAAGTTATAAATGAAATAATACAAAAAAATCTCCGGGTGTCTGTAATAATACGGACCGGCAGCGCCGGCTCACGATTCGGCTTTTTTCAAAGGCCGAATGTCGAGATCTGCATAAACAGTCTCTGTGTATAATTGACCAGCAGGTGGATCATCCACGCCGCAGTAAGAATGAGCGCGAGAAAAATCGAGATAATCTTGGGCACAAACGTCAGCGTCTGCTCCTGAATCGAGGTCGTCGTCTGAAATATTGAAACGAGCAGACCGACGAGCATACCCGCCCCCAGCATCGGAGCCGAGGCGATCAGCGTTGTCATCAGCGCGTCACGGATCATTATCACCACAGTTACATCGGTCACACATTACCTCACGAAGGACTTTACTAATTCGTAGACGATCAGGTTCCACCCGTCGACAAGAACGAAGAGTATAATTTTAAACGGCATTGAGATCATGACGGGCGGCAGCATGATCATGCCCATTGCCATCAGGGCGCTCGAAACGATCATATCGATGACGATAAAAGGGATAAAAATAAAAACCCCGATTTCGAAGGCGCGGCGAAGTTCAGAAAGCATGAATGCGGGGATCAGGCAGTGCGACGGAACATCGGCTTCGCTATTCGGCTTTTTAATCTCGCCAAGCTCAATGAAAAGGGCAATATCCTTCGGCCGGGTCTGCTTGAACATGAACTCACGCATCGGAATCATTGCCTTGTTAAAAAACTCCTCATTGTCCATCTTGCCGTTCATATACGGCTGGATAGCCTCGGTATTCACCCGCTCGAAGGTCGGCGCCATAATGAAAAATGTCAGAAAGATCGCGAGTCCCACGATCACCTGCGTCGGCGGCATCTGCTGAAGTGAAAGTGCGCGGCGCACGAAATCAAGCACGATGACCACCCTGGTAAAGGCGGTCATCATCATCGCAATCGCCGGCGCCAGCGTGAGGATAGTCAGCAGAAACATTATCTGAAGGCCGAGGGCAACCTCTTTGGGATTCTTGGCCTCTTCAATATTGAATGCGACGCGGGGAATCGGCATCTGTACATTGGGCGCAGTCTGCGCCCACAACTGTCCGGCGGTAAACAGTATCGCCGCCGCTAATAGTATGCGTTTCAAATTATTGCTCATTGCCGAACCGGTTCATATATTTAAGTCGGGATTTCTGCTTCTGCAGGTAGTCGATCTTCTCGTCATCAAAGAACGAATAGCGGTCTTTCTTTGCCGCACCCTCTATCACCGCATCGTTCACCTGTGCAAACTCTTCGGCAGCGGGTGCGGCCTCAAACTCCTGGACACTGATCGAATTAGACGGAGCTTTCCTGGATTTATCAATCACGTTCCCGATGACACTGCCGAGTGAACGCACAACACCCTCGAAGTGATCGGTAAAATATTTGACTGAGCTGTCCGCAGCCGCGGTGAGCGAACGCGAGGCCTGCAGCTTCATGCGGTCGATCTCATCTTTGTCGGTGATCTCACGAAGCAGTGAGATCTGCGAATCGGTTACGCCGATAACTAGAAGACGCGATCCGCATTCCACCACCTGAAGCTGGCGGTTCTGGCCGACGGGCAGAACGCTGAGTGTTGAAATTACGCTTTTACCGAGAGGCTGGAATCCTCCCCTTTTTGAAAGAAAGCGCACCGTGAAGTAGACGCCGACAGCAAAAAGCGCGAGTACAAAGAGTGTTTTGAACAGCAGCCAGGCGTAGGAAACCTTTTCAATTTTAGGCTCTTCATACGAATAAAGCGATCCCCCCAGAGGATCGGCATTTTTCTGTGCCGGATTTTGCTGCACCGCAGTGTTTTTTTCTTCAGTTAAAGCCTGTTGTGCCGATAGTTGAACAGGGGAAACCGCTGTAAAAATCAATAACAAAGCCGCAAAAAAAACCACGAACCTGCCTATCGATAGTGAAGAAAAAAATATTGCACAATTTTTCATTTTTGATCCCCGGAAGCGAAGGCTTCCTGTCTTCTGATTGTGATCACCCGTAAACAGCAGCATTTATATTTTCAAACAGATGAAAACGCTGATGTTATCCGCGCCAGTGCCCTTAAGATAACTTCAAAGATAAAATATCAATGGCCACCTTATGTCTCATATATGAACAGCAAAAGGTTGATTTTAAACAACAAAAACGACTGCGCGATGCGCTGAATTGCGTGAATGAACAATAGTTGCATGAAACAACTTCCCCCCGAATGCGCGGGGGGAACACTACATTCCCGAACCCATTTTTGTCATGCGCTCTGAGGGACTTACGATATCAGTGACACGCACACCGAAGTTCTCATCGATAACAACGACCTCGCCCTTGGCAATAAGCTTGTTATTGACAAGCAGGTCTACCGGCTCACCGGCAAGTTTATCAAGCTCGATGATCGAGCCTTCGCCAAGACCCAGGACATCTTTGACCAGCTGCTTTGTTCTGCCCAGCTCAACGGTGAGAGTGAGCTGCACATCCATGAGAAGATCGATCTTCTGAATATTTTCGGGAATCCCCGACCCCGAGAGGGGGGGAAATTTAACCGGACTGATATCGACAGACTGCTGCGGCATCATCTGCTGCTGCATAAACTGGTGCCCGCCGGCCTGGGATGCGCCCATGCGCGACTGGGAATTGGAACGAACAAGTCCTGATGCAAGGTTAAGATCAAGCACATGCACGAATTTCGAACTGAGAACCCCACCGATGGATATCGAATAGGTAACCTTCACCACGTCCCCGGCCGGAAGCCGAAGCTGATTACCGGCAGTCACCATCGACAGATCCGGCGGAGAGGTTCCGATCTGCATGCCAGAACGCTGCCCGATCTGTGTCGCCATCGCGGAAAGCAGCGAGCTGAAAAACTCCTGCAGGGTGCTCTGATGCGCCTCGGTCAGATCGGCCGGCGGCGTTCCATCCTCGCCGAACATGAGAGAGGCGATCGCGCCGGCATCCTTGATTCCCATTATTATCAGGTTCTGCCCGCTCACCGAACCATTATACCCCATCTGCACCTGAACCGCCGATCCGGTCAGCTCGGACTGTACTGCCGAAGAATCCTTCACTTCGACAGTCGCGTTGCCGATCATGAGATCCTTCTGCAGATACCCGGAAAGTGAAGGACCCAATCCTGAAACAACTGAATTCAGAAGATCCGTCAGCTGATCGCGCTGAACGGGAGAGAAACTCGACTGCGACGCAGAATATGAGGCCGGCGCAGGTGACGGTTCTGACCCGAACGAAGGGAGTACATCATCTGTCCCTTTTAAGAGTTGATCTATTTCGTCCTGTGATAAAGATCCGTCACCCATCACAATCCTCTGAATATAGGCATAAGCCCGAATTTTTTGCTAAGGTGCAACTATCAAAACGGATAAACCGCATACCCATAAACAGAGATACGGCAATAACCGCTAAAAATCATCAATTTACAACAAATTCCTTGAAATATACCTCTTTGATCTTTCCTGATATGAGAATCACATTCAGATGAGCCTTGATCTCTTCGGCAAGGCCAATGGTGTCTTCAACTGAATCTAGATCCTCGAAACGCTTGCCGCGCAATATTATATTGATCAGATGCTGCATCTGCACGGTTCGTTTCACCAGCTCGGTATTGAGCTCGACACTGTCTTCGTAAGCGAGCGCGATTGATATCTTGGCAAAATGAGGCTCGGCATCTTTGGTCGCTATCGCAAAGTCGGGCAGCGAAAAATGTGACAGCGGCGGCGGCGGCGGCGCCACGACAATATCCTGTTCTTTCTGATACGAACGCTCCTGCACATACCGGGAGACCAGAAAAGAGATTCCCACTATGAGAAAAATAAGGAGAATACCGCCGACCACATACAGAAGAATTTTGACTATCTTCGAAGCGCCGGATTGACTTTTCTCTTCTGGGGCCGCCTCACCCTCTTCCGTCTCTTCATTCAGATCATCTTCGTCTGCCATCGGCCTGCTCCGCTTTCTGTAGGATTATGTGACATAATATGCACGCTATTTTTTTTTGTCAATTAAAAAGAGAACTCTCAACGCCACTCCTCGTCGGGAAGAGGCTTCTGTATGCCGGGATTCGGCGAATCTTCGAGCGCATTTTCCCTGAGAATGACAACATCGACCCTTCTGTTGAACGAGCGCCCCTCGGGTGTGCTGTTGAGATCTATGGGCCTGAACTGCGCATAGCCCACCGCGGACATCTTTTTCGGCTCGACCTCCCTCCGCTCCGTCAGGTAGCGCACCACATTGACACTTCGGGCCGACGAAAGTTCCCAGTTGGTCTCGTAGCGCGAATCCGTCCCCGCGGCACCGGTAATAATCGTCTCGTCGGTATGACCCTCAATTCTGACGAAGTTGGGTACCGCATTTACCACGTAACCTACCTTGTCGAGAATCGGCAGCACCTCCTCCTTGATGGCGGCACTGCCGGGATCAAAATAAGCGTCACCGGTCAGCGTGATGATCAGTCCCCGCTCATCCTCACTTACCCGCACCATCTTCGATTGTATCTCGGGGCGAAACATCATCAGTGCCTTATTGAGACTCTTGGCCAGACTCTTGTTTTTTTCAGAGGCGGGCAGCGAATTTATATTCATCCCCATCTCCTCCAGGCGCCCCTTCGAGAGAGTGTGTCCCCCCGCAAACATCCCCAGTGAACCGCGAAAACTCGATAGAATAAGAAAGAAATCCTTGCCGTCAATTTCAGCAGTCGTAAACATAAGTACGAAAAACGTGAGCAGCAGAGTGGTAAGATCCCCCCATGAGGTAAGCCAGATCGGCGCCGCCGGCGGACACTTTTTCTCTTTCTTCATCGCTAATCTCCGACTTCACTGGATATCGCCTCGCGCTGACTGGGCTCAAGATACGCAATCAGCTTGTCTTTTACAAGGCGGGGATTGTCGCCTGACTGAATGGAGAGCGTTCCCTCAATCATGATCAGCTTCATCAGAACCTCATCACCAGACCTGATGGAAAGCTTCGTCGAAACAGGAATACAAAGCCAGTTTGCCAGAATTGCGCCATAGAGGGTGGTGATAAGCGCCGCTGACATACCCGGTCCGATCGCCGATTTATCTTCGATATTTACCAGCATCAGGACGAGTCCGACCAGGGTTCCGATCATACCGAAAGCGGGGCCGAAACCGGCGAGGTCGTCCCAGAGTTTCTTTACCGATTCGTGGCGCGATATCATCTGCTCGATCTCTGTTTCCATGATGCGCTTCACCATTTCGGGATCGGTTCCGTCGACGACGAGCTGAATGCCCTTTCTCAAAAATTCGTCGGGCAGCTCGTCAAGGTCATCCTCAAGGGCGAGAAGTCCTTCACGCCGCGCTTTCTCTGAAAAAGAGACAAGCGTTATTATCATATCATTGGGATTTCTGTTGGTTGGAACAAATAGTGCAATTCTGAACGAAGAGGGCATCTTTAAAAATGCCTCAAGCGGCTGACTGCTCATCAGTGCCGCAAATGATCCTCCGAAAGTAATAAATACCGAGGCAACGTCTGCAAAGAGCATGAAATTACCCTTCGCCATTATGATACCGATGATCTGGAATACCATGCCGAGAATCAGTCCGGCAACTAATGCTATATCCATGGGACGCTCCGAAAAAACGATCTCGGGGAAAGAGAACCCTCTTTCATTATCGGCCGAGTATAGAAAATCAATAAGGGCAGTTTTTTATAAGGGGGTCTCAAAACTGATCGTTTTGATCATTGGCGGCTGTGCCGTCGATTATTGGCGGCGCAGGGGCAATAAAAAAGGGGCTAAGTCGTTGCGGCAGGGGGAAAGTGTGAGTTCGGCTTCCCCCCTCTTAAGAAAATGAAGACAAAAGGCTAATCGGCATCACCGACTTTCACGATGACATATTTCTGCGAAGTGCCGCGCTTGATCAGGAACATGAATGAGGCCTTGCCCTTCTGCGCTTTTACAACCTTATAGAGTTCATCGCTGTTTTTTACGGGCTTTTCATCCACCTCTTTTATAATGTCGCCCGCGATAATCCCGGCTTTGTCCGCGGGCGATCCCGAGCGCACATCCACAACGATGGCGCCGTTCTTGTCGCTGATCTTGTACCTGTAGGCGGATTCTTCGTTTACATCCTCGACGATTATTCCGATCGAGCTGTTGTCGCCTGATGCGGCAGAGGAGACATCTTTGGGTTCGGGCAGGCGTCCGACGGTGAGCGAAAGCTCCATCACTTTGCCGCCGCGCACCAGCGTGAGCTTGACCGTGCTGCCCGGCTTCTGATCGGCTATCATGCGGCGCAGCTGGCTGACGTTCTTCGCGGGAGTATCACCGATCTTCGTGATCACATCGCCGGGGGCAACCCCGCCCTTTTTCGCGGGTCCATCCGCGCTCACATCCGCAACGAGAACCCCCTCAGAGGTGGTGAGCTTCTTTTTTTCGGCGATATCCTTGTTGATATCCTGTATACTCAGCCCCAGCCATCCGCGCACGATCTTCCCCTCTTTTATTAATTGATCAGAGATGGACCGGACCATATTTGAGGGGATCGCAAAACCGAGACCGTTGTTTCCCCCCGTGCTCGAATAGATGGCCGTGTTTATACCGATAAGCCTGCCGTCGATATCGATGAGCGCGCCGCCCGAATTTCCCGGATTTATGGCCGCATCGGTCTGGATGAGGCTCTCGTAATCGGCAACACCCAGCCCTTCGCGGCGGACCGCACTGACGATGCCCAGCGTCACAGTGTGTGAAAAACCGAATGAGTTTCCGATGGCGATGGCGAGCTGTCCCGGCTCGAGCTTATCAGAATCGGCAAACTGGATCACCGGCAGATCGGCGGGCACCGTTCCCGATATTTTGATCACGGCAAGATCCGTGGCGGGGTCCGTTCCCACGACAAGGCAGCGGAACTCGCGTTCATCGACCAGCGTCACGGTGATCTCGTTTGCGTTGCGCACAACGTGATTATTCGTGACGATGTAGCCGCGCTTGTCGATTATCACGCCCGAGCCGAGCGCCTTGCCTTCGCTGAAGGGCTGAGTTCCGAAGGGGAGATAATCAAACTGGCTTGCAGCCTTCTCGCCCTTGCGCATCGCGCTGATGCTTACGACAGTCGGCAGCACGCCGCTTGTCACCTTTTTCAGGTCTGAATTCATCTGCACAAGAAGGGATGTCTGCTGCTGTGCGTGCAGCGGAAGTATAGAGCATATCATGACAATAAGCGGCAGAATTTTTTTTAACACCTGAAACCTCACCAAATAAGGGATCTCGAAAAATCCGGCAAGGAAACCGGATTAGGTTGTGCGGCCGGAACAAATATTGCGCGGAAGGGTATTCGCTGTTCTTTCGGTCAAAAATATCCATAACAGAGAGCACTTTTATCGTCAAGTAAAAGATAGTTGACGATATTTCATCCCATCCAATAGACTCTTTATGAGGGATGTGATTTTTTTCGATCACATATTCACCCAAACAGCGGGTTTTTCATGAATACTGACATTGACAGCACTGAGTCAGCTCAGATAATCATCATATCAGAAAAGGTCAGATCGTATATTCCCGAGGGAAGCCCCGTCTCTCCGTGTTATTCTATCACCACAAACGAGATCGTCAAAAACGTCTCCGATTTTATCACCGGCCACAAGGGTCCCTTCCCCATCTTTTCTCTTATCTTTGCGCCCAGCAGCGAATACCATGAACTGAGAAATTACGTTTCGATGTTCGATCAGCATGAATTCTGCTACGCCTTCTGCATCTTTGCCGACGACACCTTCGAGGCTATCTTTACCGGCGAACACGATATCTCCTATCTGTCGGCGCACCCGCTCAACGCCGTCGAAGTGCATTTCGCGGTTGAGACCGGTTTTCGAATGCTCGAAGAGCGCTACCGCGCGAAGAAAAACAACGATGAATATCTGGCGCGCCTTCTGGATATGAAGCAGGATCAGGAGAGCCTCATCAATATAGGACGAAGCCTCTCGATAGAGAAGAATACAGAGAAACTGCTGCGACTCATTCTCCGCTTTTCAAAGATGATTACCGGCGCCGACGCGGGCAGTATCTATATTATCGAAGATCTCGATGAAAAGACAAAGCAGATCCGCTTCAAGTTCTCGCATACATTTTCAAAGGAGATTCCGCTCGAAGAGTTCGTCATCCCCTATAACACGGCCTCAATCGCGGGATACGTGGCAGTTACCGGAAAGATTCTGAATATTCCCGATTCATACCGGCTTCCCGTCGATGCGCCGATCGCCTTCAACGACTCGTTTGACAGAAAGAACAATTACCGCTCGCGTTCGATGCTCGTTATCCCCATGCGAAGCCACATCGGCGAGATCATCGGCGTCATTCAGCTTATCAACAGCAAGAAATCGCCCAGCATCAAAAACTCGACCGGCAACGAAGCCTACGAAATTCTTCTGACAGCCGAAGCCGACTTCAACACGAAGGTCTATCCCTTTGCCAAACGCTATGAGGACATCATGGAATCGGTCGCGGGACAGGCGGCGATCGCTATCGAGAACAGCCGTCTGTTCGATCAGATACAGAACCAGTTCGAAGAGTTTGTGCGCGCTTCGGTAAAGGCGATCGAGTCGCGCGATCCTGCCACCTCGGGCCACTCGTTCAGGGTCGCCGAAATCTGCAAACGCATGGCGGGGCGCATCAACAAGGAGCGACGCATTCCCTTCGCCGAGATCACCTTCGGGCATACGCAGCTCAAGGAGCTTGAGTACGCGGCACTTCTGCACGACTTCGGAAAAGTCTATATCAGCCTGTCAATATTCAAAAAAGCGAAAAAGCTTTTTCCGGGTGAATTTGATAATCTGATGCTGAAACTCGATTTTCTTTATCGCACCATCGAGCTGCAGTATCAGATCCGCATGAACGAGTCGCTGCTGGACAACACCCGCGAACGCCGCTCGGCCTTTGCCGAGATGGAGCAGGAGATGTCCCGGATTCTTAGACGCATAAGAGATATAAAGGATGAGCTTGTGCAGCTTAACGAGCCCACGCCGCTTGATAAGGATCCCACAGAAGAGATCGGCAAGATTGAAAACGAGATCGCGCTGATGCACTGCTTCGATATCTCGGGAGAGTCGTTCACCATACTTACCGACAAAGAACGCGAGAACCTCAGCATCGCACGGGGAAGCCTCAACGCGCGCGAACGCGCCGAAATCGAGAGCCACGTTGTGCATACCTATAATTTTGTTAACAAGATACCATGGCCGGCCGAGTTCAAAAATATTCCGAAGATAGCGCTCATGCATCACGAGAAAATCGACGGGTCGGGATACCCCAACGGCCTGAAGGGTGAAGAGATTCCCCTGCAGGCGAAGATGATGGCCATAGCCGACATCTATGACGCGCTCACCGCCGGCGACCGCCCCTACAAACGTGCGATGACGCACGAGCGAGCCTCAGAAATTATTCTCTCCGAGGCCAGAGCGGGCAAGCTTGACGCGGACCTCGTCGATCTTTTTATGCGCTGCGAAATCACACCGGAGAATATCTCCGTCACGAATGAAGAGTAACGGACAGCCCTCCGGCACCTTTGCACAATACCGCAGCGTGCTCGATGATCTTCCTCCCGATATTGTCATCACCGATGTTCACGCGCACTGCCATGACCTCTCACTCTGTTCATATATCGGGCTCATACAAAATGAGGCGCAGCAGAGCCGTATCGGCACGATCATCAATAACGGCACGGGGGATGACTGGACGCAGCTTCTTGCGCTGGGCACAGTCTCACCGCTGTTTCGAAGCGCGCTGGCAATTCATCCCTGGTTCATCGATGAGAGATGGCAAGGCAAAATCGAATCACTCGCATCGCTTGCGAAAAGCACACCGCTTGCCGCACTTGGGGAGTGCGGACTGGACCGCCGCATGCAGAAGGTTCCGCTGCAAAAACAGATAGAAGTCTTTGAGGCGCATCTTTCACTGGCGCGCGATCTCGCGCTGCCTGTTATTACACACAACGTCGGTGCCCTCAACGAACTCTACCATTCACTCATGCGCATGAAGATGTCTGATCACCCGGTAATCATTCACGGCTTCTGCGGATCAAAAGAGAGCCTTGATCTTTTTTCAAGATGCAACGTCGTCTTTTCTTTAAACGCGCGCATCGCAGCTTCCAGAAATCCTCAACGGCTGCGTATGCTGCAGGCGCTGATTAAAAGCGGACGCCTGCTTCTTGAGAGCGATGCTCCACATATGCATCCCTTAGGCAAAAACAGCGGCCCTAACCTGCCCTCGTGTATTCTTTATACTCTGCGCACCTTACAAGAAATGACCGGAATACGTCCGGTTGAAATTCTCAGAAAAACGGTGATGCAGGCAAAAAATGTTTTTCTGAACGAAGACCGGTAGCAATCCGGGCGGCGCGAAATCCGGAATATTGCATCGGCTGTTCACACCGGAATAACCGGCACATTTCAGATGATGAATTTTGCGATCATATCATGAAGCTGCTGGGCACTCGCGGAGAGCTGTACGGCGCTTTGCGAGAGATTCTGCGCCATATACGAATTCTCCTGTGTGATCTCGTTGAGCTGCTCCATCCCCCCGGAAATCTGGCGTGTCCCCTCGTTCTGCTGCTCGCTTGCCGCGGCGATGTTCTGTACCAGCTGCGCGGTCTTCTTTATCGAGGGTATGATCTCTGCGAGCATTTCGCCGGCATGGGTGGAAATCGCAAGAGACGAGGTGAGAAGTCCGTTTATCTCTTTGGCAGATAGCTGCGAGCGCTCGGCAAGTTTACGCACTTCAGAAGAGACAACGGTGAAGCCGCGCCCATGTTCGCCGGCGCGCGCCGCCTCTATCGCCGCGTTGAGCGCGAGCAGATTCGTCTGATAGGCGATATCCTCGATTATGCCGACCTTTTCAGCGATCTCATGCATCGCTAGCACCGTCTTTTGTACAGCGTCGCCCCCCTCTTCGGCCTCGGTCGCACTCTGACGGGCGATCTTATCGGTCTCGCGCGCACCTTCGGTATTCTGGTCGATCATCGAGCTGATCTCTTCGAGTGAGCTCGTCGTCTCTTCAAGACTTGCGGCCTGCTCTTCGGTCGACGAACTGAGCGATTGAGAGGAATGGTCAATAGCGGTCGCAAGCTGCAACACCTGGTCGCCCGTACTGCGCATCGTCGTCACAGTTTCGCGAAGGGTATCCGTCATCTGTATCAGCGAGCGCTGGATGTCGCCGAGTTCATCGGTTCGCTTCACCACTTCGGTGTGGGTCAGGTCGCCATCGGCGACATACTGGGCGAGGCGTGCGGACTTCGCCATTTCATTACCGAGTGAGATCGTGTAAAGAGTGGTGATAATACCGAAGAAGACGACCAATGTTATAGATGAGATCACGATGATAGTACGGATGGTTATAAATGCCTTATAATAAATCTCGGTAGGCACTCCCGTATAGAGTATGCCGATAACCTCTGAATTCTGGATGATCGGCTCGTAGGCGGTGAAATACTCTTTGCCGAGAATCCGGGCCTTACCGTAATAGCTTTTCTTTTCATTAAGAACGGTATCGCGCACAAGTCCCTCAAGACGGGTACCGATCGCGCGTTCACCGTTTGTATTGAGAACGTTTGTGGTAACACGAAGATCGCCCAGAAATACGGTTGCCGTTCCGTCAAAGAGATCTTTGATCTGATCGACAATTTCGGTATTGCCGTTTACCAGCATCTCACCGGCATAGAGGCTGTCGCCCTCAACATGAAACTCACCCTTCTGATTAAAGAGGTGACGCATCACCTTGATGCGGTGTGAGAGATCGGTTTTCCCCTTCTGCTGCGCATCAATGCCGATCTGATAGAGGCTGATGAACGAGGTAAGTCCGACACAAAAAAGAACCATGACAATCGTCAGGAACGGCAGTTTGATACGCAAGGTAAGACGCATTGTATCCCCCGGAAATTGAAATTCAAAATTATGGAAGCCAGATAATCCAGGTCATCCGCTAGGTACAGGAACATATTTCGTTGTAGGGCAAAATTTTATTCCTGACAACATTTTTTATCAAATATACTTTGTTAAGGCTGAGAAAGCTGAAATACCGGGCTTCAGGGTTTGAGTGGGAATACTGATGCAATGAAGGAGTTTACCGCCGGGCTCTACAAAATTGCCTTATGAGCGGCGCAGATGTGCGACATAGGCAGGATCTATACGTTCGCCGGTGAAACGCTCACGAACTTGGCTGGTATAAAGAATTAAAAACCGGGAGCTGCATCGTTCATCGCGGCTCCCGGTAAATACAAAACAACAATTTACTTTTTGAGTGCGTCCTTTTCGATCAGCAGCTCGGCAATCTGCACCGCGTTGAGCGCCGCGCCCTTCTTGATCTGGTCGCCGACACACCAGAAGGTAATGCCGTTTTTGTTCGCAAGATCTTTTCTCAGACGGCCTACGAAGATATTGTCCTCTTCGGCACAGTACAGCGGCATCGGATATTTTTTGTTCGCGGGGTCGTCATAATAGGTGACACCCTTCGCATTCTGCAGCGCCGCGCGGACCTCATCGAGCGAAAGCTCGCGTTCGGTCTCTACCCAAACGGATTCCGAATGATTGCGCATAACGGGTATCCGCACACAGGTCGCGCTCACTTCGATGTCCGAGTGCATGATCTTGCGCGTCTCGTTGTACATCTTCATCTCTTCTTTAGTATATCCGTTGTCGGTAAACACATCGACCTGCGGAATAATATTCATCGCGAGCTGATACTGAAAGAATTTCACTTCGGCAGGAGTACCCTTCGCGAGGGCCTTCATCTGCGCTTCAAGCTCGCTCATCCCCTTCTGACCGGCACCGCTGGCCGCCTGATAGGTGGAAACATGCACTCGTTTGATATGCGACAGCTCTTCAATCGCCTTGAGGCAGACTACCATCTGAATCGTGGTGCAGTTGGGGTTTGCGATAATGCCGTTGTGTTTGAGCACATCGTCGGGATTAACCTCGGGAACAACCAGAGGCACGTCGCTTTCCATGCGCCAAGCGGATGAGTTGTCGACAACCACGCAGCCCGCGGCAACCGCCTTCTTCGCCACCTCTTTGCTGATCGTCGCACCGGCCGAGAAAAGGGCGATATCGTAACCGTCAAAACATCCGTCCTCGACGGCTTCGACCGTAATCTTCTTGTCACCGAACTCTATCACCGAGCCGACTGTCGAGTGGCCCAGAAACTTGATCTTTTCGATCGGAAATTTTCTCTCAAGCAAAATCTTTCTGAATTCGACGCCAACCGCTCCGGTTGCACCGAGTACTACGACATTGAATTTTTTCATGGGCTTCACCGTAAATTATTTGCAAAATAGTACTGCTCAATAGAGTTGTTTCACCGTTTGCCGCATACTACAACTCCCCCGTCATTGGCGGAGGAGTTAGTATCTTTTCGACGGTTAAACACGCTCACATTTATTTGTGTACTGATCCTGTCAAGCGCAATAGAAGGTTTTTGAAATAAAAACTTCACTCTCTCAGAGGCTGTTTTATCTGTATCAGCAGAGAGAGGGCGCGTTACTCAGCGATAATTTTCAGGGGGATGAGATTTATGAAGAACGCATGTATTATCGGCGCAACTGGTTTCGGGGGATGCGGGCTGATCGAACTTCTGCACAGCCATCCCCGCATACGCATCAAGCAGCTCATCGCAAAAAACGAGATCAATATTCGCGTCAGCGATCTTTTCCCCCATCTTAGCGGCTACTGCGACATGACCGTCGAGGGTTTCGACAAACTCTCGCTCGAAGATACCGATATCGTCTTTCTGGCTACTCCCGACAAGGCGGGGATGGATCTGATGCAGACGATTTATGACCGGGGGATACCGGCAATCGACTACTCCGGCGATTTCCGTTTTCATAACACCGATGACTACGCGACATACGCCGTCAACAAGTCGATGCAGCCCGACCACCGCTCGCCTCACCTTCTCGAAAAAAGCGTCTACGGCCTGGTCGAAAAATACCGTGATCAGATCAGTGAGGCGCGCATTGTGGGAAACCCCGGGTGCTTCGCGATTTCGCTCATCCTTCCCCTTCTGCCGCTCGTTGAAAACAGGCTCGTCAGCGGAACGCTGATCTGCGATGCAAAATCGGGTGTCTCGGGCGCGGGCAAAAACCCCGGCCCGGCGAACTTCTACCCGCAGCGCTATGAAAATATCAACACCTACCGCGAGGGTTCGCACCAGCATCTGGTCGAGGTCGAACAGATCATCAACGAGAAAAACGGCTCAGCGTGCAAAGTTTTCTTTGTGCCGCAGGTGGTGCCGATGGCGAGGGGAATTCTCTCGAACATTTATATTCCTGATTGTGAACTCAAAGAAAACGATGTACACGAGCTGTATACCCAATACTATAAGACTTCCCCCTTTGTAAAGATAGTCAGAAAATCGCCCGGAACCGCCGACGTCAAAGGCAGCAACAACTGCATGATCCGGGTGAAGCGCGATGATCGCACCGGCACAATGCTGGTAACATCGGTGATCGACAATCTGATGAAGGGGCAATCGGGAAACGCGGTGCAGCTGGCCAATGTGATGCTGGGGCTTGAAGAGACCGCCGGCCTCGCGCGGCCGGGGATGTATCCTTAATCAGGCATACTTTTTTTCCAGATTATCTTGACATTGTGTGAATAATAATATAGGAATCTGGAACGCTGATTTCATAATCCTATCATCACTGGAACGGAAGATGGCCGACATCATAATCAAGGGTATAACCGTATCCCCCGGGATACGCATAGGCAAGGCCTTTATTTACAAAGGGGTCAATGTTGTTATCCCCAAATACCACCTCTCTGATAATGAAGTCGAACACGAAATACACCGCTTCGAAGAGGCCATTAAAAAGACCAAACATGACATCATCGGCATCCAGACTCAGGTTGCCGGCAGCCTCTCGAACGACATGGCGGATATCTTTACCAGTCATCTCATGGTGCTTGAAGATCCGGCGATCGAGAAAAAAACAGTCGAGACCGTGCGCAGCGAGAAGCGTAATGTCGAGTGGGTTCTCAACGACATCGCCCTTGACCTTATCAAGAGCCTTGACCAGATCAATGACGAGTATCTGCGCGAGCGCATTCTCGATCTTTCCGATATCCATAAACGGCTCATCAGTAACCTTACGAAGGTTGATCAGGCGACACTCGCCCACCTCGACGAAGAGGTCATCGTCTTCGCAAATGAACTTACCCCCTCGGACACCGCATCGCTTGACCGCAATAACGTGCTGGCCTTCGTCACCAATACCGGCGGCAGAACCTCGCACACCGCAATTCTCGCCCGCGCTCTTGAGATCCCCGCGATCGTCGGCACGCGAAACGGCACACAGGGGGTTAAAGAGGGCGACCGCATAATTGTGGACGGAGTCAAGGGGATAGTGCTCGTCAACCCCTCAACCGAAGAGATCCGCAACTACGTGACGCAGCAGCAGGAGCTGCTCGTTCTCGAGCGCGAACTATCCAAGCTGACGCACCTGCCCTCGATAACCCTCGATGATGTGCCTATTACCATTTACGGAAATATTGAACTTCCCGAAGAAATGGAGCAGATCAGGGGCCACGGATCAGAGGGGGTGGGACTTTTCCGCTCCGAGTTTCTCTTTCTTGACCGCTATCTGCCTGACGAGGAGACACAACTGGCCGAATACCGCCGTGTGGTAGAGTTCTTCGCGCCGCTTCCGGTCACCATCAGAACGATCGACGTGGGCGGGGATAAGGTCTACGGCTTTACAGAAAAATCCAAAGAGAGAAATCCTTTTCTCGGCTGCCGTGCCATACGATTCTCTCTTAACAATGAACCTATTTTCCGCACCCAGCTGCGCGCGATACTTCGCTCAAGCGTCTACGGGAACGTGAAGCTGATGTTCCCGATGATTTCGACACTCGAAGAGCTGCTCATCGCGAAACGGATTCTCGCGGAGGAGAAGGAGCGCCTGCGTACGAGAAAGGCCGAGTTCAACGAGAATATTCCGACGGGAATAATGATCGAAGTTCCCTCCGCGGCGGTGAACGCGGATATTCTTGCAGCGCACGCTGATTTCTATTCTGTCGGCACCAACGACCTTGTACAGTACATGCTCGCGGTGGATCGCATCGGCGAGCAGGTCGCATATCTGTATAATCCCGTCGATCTGTCGGTTCTTCGTGTGCTTCAAAAGCTGAACAAAGTTTCAAATGAACACAAAGTTCCAATTTCCATTTGCGGTGAAATTGCCGGCGAACCGCTTTATACAATGCTGCTTCTTGGACTGGGGTACCGCGCGTTTTCGATGACCTCAACATATATGTATCCGGTCAAACGGGTGATCCGATCGGTTACTATCGCCGAATGTGAAGCGCTCGTGGACAAGGTCATGTCATTTCAGACGACGACCGAAGCGGACACCTATCTGCACAATTATGTGCAGGAGAAGTTCCCCGCCCTCATAAAACAATGAAACTTTACAGCGATCTGGCTGAATACTATTACTTCATCGAGAACAAGCACCGCAATATCGCCAATGATATCTCGCTGATAAAGCAGATGCTTCCCCGTAATTCAAAGTCATCGATCCTGGATATCGGCTGCGGAACCGGCGAGCACTGTGCGCTTCTTGCCAGAGAGGGATTCGTTTGCACCGGGGTGGATAAAAGCCCCGAAATGATCCGGATTGCCCGCCAGAGAAACGGAGCGGGCTGCAAATACAAAGTGATGGACATGCTCGCAATCGACGCTATGAAAGCATTTGATTGCGCGATCTGCATGTTCGGCTCTTTTGACTATCTTCTCGAACAGAAGGATGTCGACAACACACTCAGCAATTTCAACCGGCTGCTCAAACCCTCGGGCATAGCTATCCTCGAAGTGTGGAACGCATATCCGATTCATCAGATCGCGGCGCGCCCCCTCTCGCTTGTTTCGACTACCTACGTAAAAGAGACAAAAATCATCAGGGAGCGGGGATTCAAACTGATTGAGCGAACCCCGCGCACCGTAACAGAGGTCTTTTACCGCTACCACGTCTTCAAAGACAACCAGGAGTCTATCATCACCGACTCGCATGTACAGCGCTCTTACTACCAGAAGGAGATTGAACGCTACGTGACTGACAACGGCTTCAAAATCCTCTACAGATACGCCAGTTCGATGAAGGACAGGTTTCACCGCAACTCAAACAAACTGGTGCTCGTTATGGAAAAAGAATAAAAAAGCCCTCCGGAAAACCGGAGGGCTTTAAAATAGAAATTGTAACCGTCAATTATGCACAGACAGAGTGTCACCTTCAATTTGTTTTGGTTTTAACGCCCCGGGAATCTCATTGCTGCGCTGTTGATTTCTGAATACCCCCTCACTGTCGGCGAGCGCGAGAAAAAGAACCTCCTCCATGCGGGATACCGGATGCACAATGACGGATTCGAGCACCGACGGCGGCAGTTTTTCAAGATCCTTTTCATTCTGTTCGGGAATAATCACAACCTTGATATTCGCACGCCGTGCCGCCAGGATCTTCTCTTTCAGGCCGCCGATAGGCAGAACTTTGCCGCGCAGGGTTATCTCGCCCGTCATGGCAACGTCACAGCGCACCGGCACCCTGCTGAAAACCGAGGCCATCACCACCGCCATCGTTATTCCCGCAGAAGGCCCGTCCTTGGGGATCGCCCCCTCCGGAACGTGCAGATGAAGATCATAATCGCCGATGTTTCCCTCAAGTGCGAAGACCGGGCAGTTAGCCTTGACGTAGGTAAATGCCGCCTGCGCCGACTCCTGCATGACTTCGCCGAGTTTGCCGGTGAGAGTCAGCTGCCCCTTTCCCTTGAGAAGCGAAGCTTCAACCTGCATCACATCCCCGCCGGTAACCGTCCAGGCGAGGCCGTTTGCGAGGCCTATTTCATTTTGTTCACCAATTTCTCCATAGGTAAATTGAGTCGGACCGAGATAGGTATGCACAAGCTCGGGAGTTATACGTTGTTCGAAATCCTTACCCTGCCTGACCACTTCACGTGCGACCTTGCGGCATATTTTGCCCAGAGCGCGCTCAAGATTTCGTACTCCCGACTCGCGGGTATAATGTCGGATAATATAAAAGAGCATCTCGTCGGAGAGCATAAGGTTCTCTGCAGAAATTCCATTCGCCTCAATCTGTTTTTTCAGAAGATACTGACGGGCGATGTTGCGTTTCTCATCCTCGGTATAGCTGGATATTTCGATGATCTCCATCCTGTCCTGCAGCGGCAGGGGGATATTGTGCTGCACATTCGAGGTGGTGATAAACATGACCTCTGAGAGGTCATAGGGAACTTCAATATAGTGATCCACAAAGGTGTTATTCTGTTCGGGATCAAGAACCTCAAGAAGCGCCGATGAGGGATCGCCCCTGAAATCGGTCGACATCTTGTCAACCTCATCAAGCAGAATCACGGGATTCGAGCAGCCCGCCTTCTTCATCGCCTGAATGATCTTTCCGGGAAGCGAGCCGACATAGGTACGGCGATGACCGCGGATCTCCGCCTCGTCACGAACCCCGCCGAGCGAAATTCTGACAAAGGTCCGCCCCAGGGCATTCGCCAGTGAGCGGCCGAGCGAAGTCTTTCCCACCCCCGGAGGGCCTACAAAACAGAGGATGGGCCCCTTCATCTTCTCAGAGAGATGGCGCACCGCGATAAATTCGAGAATTCGCTCCTTCACCTCTTCAAGGCCGTAATGTTCACGGTCAAGAATCTCCTTGGCCATATCAATATCGCTGTTATCAGCGGTGGGATTAGCCCAGGGAATATCCAGCAGCCATTCAACGTAACTTCTGACGACAGCCGATTCCGCGGACAGAGGCGGCATCTTCTCGAAACGGCGAAGCTCCTTATAAGCTTTCTCTTTTACATCCGGCGGCATATGCGATTCAGTGATGCGCTTCCTGAACTCCTCAATCTCGTCGGTCTCCTCCTCGTCGCGGCCGAGCTCTTTCTTGATTACCTTCATCTGTTCATTGAGATAGTAATCCTTCTGCGTCTTTTCCATCTGTTTGCGCACCTGCCCGTGTATGCGCTTTTCAAGCTCAAGCACCTCGATGGCCCCGTCGATCACCTCAATGAGTTTTCTGGTGCGTTCTTCCGGATCGGCCAGTTCAATCAGGGTCTGGCGAAGTTCAAGACGCATCTGAATATGAGCCGCGACCGAATCGACGAATGAAGAGAGATCTTCTATCGCGGCGACGGTGCGCAGCGCCTCTTTGGGAACTTTTTTATTGTTTTCTATATATTTTTCAAATGAGGAAAGAAGCGCGTTTTTCAGCGTCGAATGATCTTCGTCAAGGGGCGCGCGCTCGAACAGACGTACACCGACGCGGGAGAGCGTTCCATCGTCGTCAAAATCGTTCAGAAATACACGACAAATGCCCTCGACCAGAACCTTGATTGTCCCGTTTGGAAGCTTCAATATCTGCAGGATCTCACACATCGTACCGACTTCGTGCACATCGGCTTTTGAGGGCTCGGTAATCTTGGGATCCTTCTGTGCGACAAGTACCACATGGCGGTCGGACTGCATCGCCTCATCAAGTGCGGCAATCGACTTTTCACGACCGACGAACAGAGGCATTATCATCTGCGGAAAGACCACTACATCCCTGAGTGGCAATAGCGGGTACTGTTTCTTCTCATCAATCTGCACGGTTTAACCCCTGATGTAATTTCATTGCTGGGAATCCCCCTGTACGCTCTGCCGGCAGTTCACTACGGACATACTGCACGCACTCATCACCTGGCACCGGTGCAAACAGGGCAATAAATCCGACGCAGGCACCTGCAATCTCTGACTCAGTTCTATTCAAAACTCCGGAACAGAGAGAACTCCCATATAAAGATCGAAAGATTCTGTAAAAAAGAGGAGAAAAATCTTTCGCCACTCCGCAATATGTTTTTTTTCGTGAAGACAAGTGTAGCCCTTTTTTCCGAAAACGGCCACAACAAAAGCCGCTTCAGCCGCATCGGTAGGCAGAGAGATTATTTGTATCGTTGTTATCGTACCAGAACGGTTTCAGAGCAACCGCCGGTGACACCGGCGGCCTGTAATTCTGAGTACATCACCGCCTCTGCAGCGGCAATGATGTACAGTATCAGAAATTTCCCGAGGTTTCCTTATGCGGATTTTTTACTTTTTTTGTAAACGATACGCGGACCCGCTTTACCGAGCACCGTATCTGCGGTTATAACAACCTTCTCAATATCCTCTTTAGAGGGGATATCGAACATGAGATCAACCATGATCATTTCGATCACCGAACGAAGGCCGCGCGCGCCGGTCTCGCGTTTGATCGCAAGTTCAGCGACGGCCTGCACCGCATCATCCTCAAATTCAAGCGCGACATTCTCATAGTCGAGCAGCTTTTTGTACTGCTTGATAAGGGCATTCTTCGGCTGTGTAAGAATTCGCTGAAGCGCATCCGCATCAAGGTTGTCCAGCGACGCCACAATCGGAAGACGGCCGACAAGCTCGGGGATGATTCCGAAGCGGACAAGATCATCCGCTTCGAGCTTCGAAAAAAGCTCAGAGATGCGCATCTTCTTCGGATCGAAACTATCGGCGTCAAAACCGATCACCTTCTTGGCAATACGATTCTGCACGATTGTCTCAAGACCGATAAAGGCACCCCCGCATATGAAGAGGATATTTTTCGTGTTAATCGAAATGTACTCCTGATGGGGATGCTTGCGACCGCCCTGCGGCGGCACATTGGCCATTGTCCCCTCGATGAGCTTTAGAAGGGCCTGCTGAACACCCTCGCCCGATACGTCACGGGTGATGGAGCGGTTTTCAGATTTCCGTGAAATCTTGTCGATCTCGTCAACATAGATAATGCCCATCTCGGCCTTCGATACATCGTTATCAGCATTACGGATCAGACGCAGAAGAATATTCTCCACGTCCTCGCCGACATAGCCGGCCTCGGTGAGGCTGGTCGCGTCCGCGATGGCGAAAGGAACCTTCAGCAGCCGCGCAAGCGTCTGTGCGAGAAGGGTCTTTCCGGTACCGGTGGGGCCTATCAGAAGAATGTTGCTTTTCTCAATTTCAACATCGTCTTTCTTCATCTGACGATGCGAGAGGATACGCTTATAGTGGTTGTAAACGGCTACCGAGAGAACCTTCTTCGCGTAATCCTGACCTATCACATACTGATCGAGGACCTCTTTGATGGCATACGGCTTCGGAAGATCCTCGAAGCTTCCCACCTGATCATCAGCAGCCACGTCTTCGTTGAGGATTTCGTTGCAAAGTTCAATGCACTCGTCACAAATGAAGACCCCAGGACCGGCAACCAGCTTTTTTACCATCTCCTGACTCTTTCCGCAGAAAGAACAGGTCAATTTGGTTTTCTCTTTTTTTGCAGCCATTACTACCTCTTGCGCGCCAGAAATGTTTTATCACTCACTTCGAAAGAGCTTACCGAAGATGCTGCCTAACGGCAAGTGCTATTTCGAAACTCAGTTCCCTACTTTTTTGTCAGAATACGATCCACCAGACCATACGTGAGCGCCTCATCTGCACTCATAAACTTGTCCCTGTCAGAATCACGCTCGATATCTTCGACGCTTTTTCCCGAATGAAGAGCCATGAGCGAGTTGAGCTGGCGTTTGATCTTGATGATCTCCTGTGCATGGATCTCGATGTCAGAGACCTGTCCCTGAAATCCCCCCATGGGCTGATGTATCATGATTCGTGAATTGGGAAGCGCCGCGCGTTTACCCGAAGCGCCGGCATTGAGCAGAAAGGCGCCCATCGACGCGGCCTGGCCGACACACAGCGTTGAGACATCGGGTTTGATAAACTGCATGGTATCATAAATCGCAAGGCCGGCGGTGACGCTGCCTCCGGGAGAATTGATATACATATTGATATCCTTCTCAGGGTCCTCAGCGGCAAGAAAGAGAAGCTGTGCGATCATGAGGCTCGCAACGTGGTCATCAATGACCTCTCCGAGAAAGACGATACGGTCTTTCAGGAGGCGCGAGAAGATATCATATGACCGCTCCCCTCTGGATGTCTGTTCTACTACTATTGGAATAAGGCTCATCGGTTATCTCCACAATCAGATTTTTCGGCGGCGTGAGATTACCCATCCCCCCGCCCCGCAAAAATGCTCAGTTATTTTTCGTTACCGACAAATTTCGAGAAAGGAACCGGCTTCTCTTTAGTAATATCGGCGTTATCGTAAATAAAATCCATCGCCACATCAAAGATCATCTCTGACATGATGCGCTTCTTTCCGCCGTTTTCTTCAAGGACCTTCTCGAGCTCTTCAGCGCCGTAACCGTACTGAGCGGCCATCTCTTTAACCCGCGCATGATAGAGTTCGTCGGTAACCTGAAGATTTTCACGAACGGCAATCTCGCCGAGAGTGAGGCTTGTCTTGATGCTCTTTCTCGCCTCAGTCTCTATTTTTTCAGCAAACGCGGCCTCGTCAGAACCGAAGAAAGAGGCAAGCAGCTTCATGTTGGTCTCTTTCATGTTTACACGGTGCTTCATGTTTTCGATGATCGTCTCTTTCTCCTGTTTTATCAGGGTCAGGGGGATATCAAATGTTCCCGCTTCGACAATCGCATCGAGTATCTCGGCTTTCGCGTCGGACTTGGTACGGCCTGAGGCGTATTTTTCTATGGATTCGCGAATCTTGTTCCGAAGCTCGTTGATTGTTGCAACTGAACCATCCCCGAAGGAAGCCGCGAAAGCGTCATCGGCAGCGGGGAGGATGCGTTTCTGCACTTTTTCAATTTTGATGAAGTACTTGGATTTTTTTCCGGCAAGTGATTCTGCCGAGTAATCCGAGGGGTACGAGACCTCTATAGTTTTGGATTCGTTCACACGCATTCCAGCCACATGCGAATCGATTTCATATTTTTTTTCTGAACGTCCCGCAACAACGGTGATCTCGGAAAGTTCGCTTTCAGCAATCTGCGATGCATCCTTGGAATCAAGCAGCAGGCGGTACTTGACCACCACCTGGTCGCCCTTCTGGACAGCTTCGCTTTCAGACTTGTCTTCGAGCTGTGCACGTTCATCGCGCATACGGTCAACTTCGGCAGTTACATCCTCTTCAGCGACTTTCACCTGCTTCTCTTTAACCTTGATTTTTTTGAATTCTTTCAGGGTTACCGTCGGGTAAAGTTCAACGATCGCCTTGTAGTCAAAAGGCTCATTCTCACTGATCTGTTCAAAATCAAAGGTCGGATACTCTATCGGGCGGAGATTCTGCTCCTCAACCGCCTTGAAGTAGGTGTCCTTGACCACACTCTCAAGCAGGCTTTTTTTGAGCGCATCGGCGTATTTGCTCTTCACCATCTGCAGGGGAGCCGTGCCGGGGCGGAACCCGTCAATCTTGGCTGTTTTACGGAGTGTTTCGAGTTCCTTTTCGTAATAACCGACCACCGCATCGGCGGGGACCTGTATATGCAACTCTACAGTAGAGTTTTCCATTTTTTTTAGTTGTACCTGCACGGATAGAACCTCTGTTATTGTTTGCTGTGCATCAGTAGTACTGCACGGCATTATAAATTTTGCATAGAAACGCTCTCTGCCGGAAAAACCCGAAATTGACATTCCAACGAATTACAGAACTCAAATAATTCAGGAGCGCAGAAGCCGCTACAAGTTTACCATCTTTATAAAGGGGTGTAATTTGTAAATAAGAATCTGGCAAGAAATTAAAATTACCTGAACGGTATAAGGGTATAAAGCGGCGCAAACCGGGCAATTTTCATCTTCTCGATCAATGCAGGACAAAAATCTTATCGCAAACTCTTTGTTTGACAGTTACCCGGTATATTCAGAAAAAAGGGGGGAAAGGGGACAAAAAAGCCGCCCTTTATCAAGGGCGGCTAATGAGCGGGAAACGGGATTCGAACCCGCGACGTCAACCTTGGCAAGGTTGCACTCTACCACTGAGTTATTCCCGCGAAAGACTTCTGCGAGTGAAGGGACTCGAACCCCCACGCCGAAAGACACTAGATCCTAAGTCTAGCGCGTCTACCAGTTCCGCCACACTCGCGACAACAATTGCAACGACGATGGTGTACATAAATAATTTGACACATGTTTTGTCAAACAAATTACGAAATATTTTTTTCAAAAAGAAAGAGTGAACCCCATTGCTGTTTACGAAATGATTAACCCATTATTATGTCGTGAAAGCATGGGAAAAAAATTTCACAAGAGTATCCTGAACAGTATGTAAACCGCTTAAAACGCCGTACTTTGACAGATAATATCCGGCAAGAGTCAAAGGCCTTTCAGAAGTTCGATGACAGAATCGCCGTCCAGAGGCATGCCGAAATAATAGCCCTGCAAATAATCGGCTCCTATTCCGCATAGCGCGGCAGACTGATCAGTGCTTTCAATCCCCTCGGCAGCTACCCGGTATCCCAGATGACGGAACATCGATATGGAACCGGCAAGCAGCGCCTTTCCCTTATCACTCTGCAGCCCTGTATGAACAATCTGCTTGTCAAGCTTGATCAGCTTAAAAGGCATTTCCAGAATTCTGCCGAGATCGGTGTACCCGGATCCATAATCATCCAGTGCAAATGTAACATTTTTCGTACACATCTCATCCATATTTCTCTTGAGATGTGCTGCGGTATTGACTACGACGGGTTCAGTAACCTCAATACAGAGATTTTCCGGATTCATCCCCTGCCCCGCAATCAGACGCAGAACAGTTCCGGACCAGTCCAGTTCAACACTTTGAGATTCAAGAAGACGTATCTGCAGTTCACTGATTCCCTTCAGGAAAATGGCGTTTTGCACGTACCAGCGGCATGAATGCGTGATGATAATTTCTCCAAGCTTTTTGGCAATTCCCATCTGCTCTGCCATCCGAAGAACCTCGCTCTGACCGATCCACTCCCCTCCGCTCGAGGTCACGCCGATCAAAACTTCAAGGGCAACAAAACGACTCTGACTGACGGAAAAAACCGGCTGATATCGCAATTCCGGCTGGTCGCTATCAACAACCTTTTTCAACGCGTACATAATCGAGGCGTCACGCCGAAGTTTTCCCGGCTCGAGATCACTCTCATAAAATACATGCCTGTTTCCGATGTGCTCGGGAAGATTGACAATCTGATCCACGCTGTCCATCACATCCTGAACGCCTCTGTTTTTGGCCGAACAAAGCAGAACACCGATATGAAGCTGCATTTCTATATGCACCTGATCAAAGATCCATGGTGATTTTGAGCGCTCAAAGACTGTCAGGGCAAGTTCACCGAAAAATCCGTCTTCAACGCGCCGCTTGGGAAGAATGGCAAAGACTCCTTCGTCAAGCGCAAAGAGAATGGAATTTTTTCCGGCAGCGGCGCCGAGCCATGCGCTGAAATCGTGAATAATCCGGGTGTAGGTTCTGATATCATACAATCTGCGAAAGTTCGATATTTCGCGCAGATGAACAACAAGAAGCGGAAAACTCTTGTCTTCGTTGAATTGCAATTGAAGAAACTCTTCAAAGGCGCTTGCCGTAAAAAGTCCGGTTTGTCCATCCAGCAGCTCGTGATTATTCTGTATTGTCAGCAATATGAAAAGCCCCGCAAGAGCGGAGGAAAAACATTCAAGCATCAATCCCTCATACACATTCTGAATCACTATCGCAAGAAAGGGCATGAGCATCGCCGCAGCAAAAGAAACCAGAACCCTTGCGGGAAGCCGTTTTTTCCCCTTAAAAATAGAAAGAACCATTATTGCCAGGTAGATAAAACTGAAACTGTAGAGAATTTTGAAAATCGGACCGTGCCTGTACATTGAAGCCGCATCAATATAAAATATCACATGAGACAGGGGTGTCGTTAGTATCAGTGCACATGCCGTCACCCACGGAAGCATGAAAAGAATTCTTGAAGATATCCTGCCCATGTACATTGAGGTGATTGTGAGAATATAAAGGGCAAGTGCCATGGGAATCGTATTGTGGAAAAGAAAAAAAATCATCGTAAAGCCGGTAACAAGATAATGGTCAGCCTGCGGTAATCTATTGATCATTACCGAACTGAGAATACTGAAACAGGAACTTGCGAGAATGCTCCACAGAACAAAAGCAAAGCGGCGGCTGCGGGCATTTCCAACCCGTTTACGAAGGTTAAACATATACAACGATATGACTGCAAGAATAGCAGCAACAACATCAAAATCGATTATATACATTCAGCACCTCCTTTCCGCAAAAAAGTGATGAAATCCCTTCCCGGTAAGGGTCGCGAAAAGCAATATCCCTGAATCAGCCTGATATTATATCCTTTTAAAATTTTCAACTGCGCAAGTGTTTCCACCCCTTCCGCGACAAGTTCAGCCTGCAGAGGGCTGAACACCGCCAGCAGCTCCTCAAGGCCGATCCTTTCCTCATTTGAATCTTCAAGACCGGCAATCAAAGAGCGATCCAGCTTTACAAGACTGAAGGGAATCGCCATAAGATTAGCAATATTTGAATACCCGGTACCAAAATCATCAATCGCAATCGAATATCCCGCAGCGGCGAGCGCATCTATATTTTTCTTTATAAGCACGGGCGAATGGTGCGTCGCTGTCTCGGTTATCTCAAAACAGATGTCACGCGGCAGCAGCCCGTATCGACGGGAAATCGCATTCACCCTTTCACACAAATTTGACTGGACGCACTGAAGCGCGGAAAGATTTATTTCTATGTAGTCAAGTGTCAGCCCGGATGAGCGCAGCTGCGCCAGAAACGCGCAGGAACGTTCCATCACAAACTCACCGATCTGATATATGGTTCCGTTCTGCTCGGCAATCGGGATGAATTCTGCCGGTGAAATCCACCCGAGCGCATCATCATGAAGGCGCACGAGAGCTTCGGCCGAGAGAACCCGGTTGGTGTGAGAATCAACTATCGGCTGAAAATAGACATCGAAACCGGACGACTCAAGCGAGCGTTTTATTACCTGCGTTACGTCCAGTATGCGGCCGGCATCGTCAAGCGAAAGCTCAGCGAGAGTGAGAATTGTATTTGCGGAATAACTTTTCAGTTTACCGGAAAGATGGTACTGAATTTTGAAAATTGTCTGCAGACTTTTTGTATCCTCCGGGAAACGGATCATGCAGATGTGCGCCGAGAAGGAGATCAAGTGTCCCTGGATATTCCATGGACACTTGAATAAGGTGATAAGATCATCACACCTTGTTTGAATCCGCCCGCGGTCAAGCTCGACCAAAAGGTAGGTCCCCGCCCCAAGCTGCGCGGCAAAGCAGTTGGCGCTCGGTGTACCGAACAGGCGCAGCGCGTTCTCGTGCTCAAGATCACTGAAGGTCTGGGGCCCGAGAGCAATACGGAAAAATTCTACCGAATCAAGCGAAATCAACAGCGTCGTAAAGGGAATCCGCTTGCGCATGATATATTCAAGCTGCATCAGCAGCCCCTCGCAATTAAACAGTCCGCTTGTCTGTGCGACATATTTGCCGAAATCCTGTATTGTCAGCAGGATAATCAGCTCTGAAAGAGCGATACCCGTATTCTGGACGAGCAGTGACGGATTGAAGTATTGCAGAGTCGCTGAAACGAGCGAAAAGGGGAGAAAAAGAAAGACAGCCAGTTTGGTCTCCTTCGGAAGACGACGCCGCTCAGTGATAAGACTGAAAACCACATAGAGTGTATAGAAAAGGGCAATTGTGTACAATATCGTGAGGGCCGGCCCGCGAGTGTATTTCAGGGAGTCATCGAAACTGAACGCAAGCCCAGTGATAGGGGTGGACAGAATTATGCAAAAACTCACCGTCAGCGGCGCATACAGAACAAGGCGCCGCAAGGCCTTCATGCGGATAAGGCGCCCTCCCAGCGAGAGGATAAACATCGCAAAGATCGGCGCGATTGAATTCTGAAACAGATAGAAGAGGATGTTGAGGCCGTACAAAAACCATACAGAAAAAAGTCCGGACCCCCAGTAGGTCACAACTGTGATGATGTCCATCAGAGTCGCTGCAAAGCTGACAAGGAGCAGCAAGGCGAAAATCCTTGTCTGATAAATAAAGAGGCGGCTTCTGGAAAAGAAAATGTACAGATTCAGCGCATTAATAAGCACAGCCGCGATATCGTAGAAAATCGAGCCCATATATACTCTTAAAATAGACAGTTTTTTTTAATAATTCAAGATAAATCAGGCACTACTCGTTGAATTCATCATGCGAATGCGCAAAGGGGGCTATCGCGTCCATCCCGCCTTCAATGACCCGGCGCAGGGAGCTCATATAGTATATCACATAGTTCTGGCTCTCCATTACTGCATCAATCAGACGAAGCTCCCCTCCTGAAATCTTTTTTTCGAGATCATCGAGGGTCGCGGTATTCAAAAACATGTCGATACGTTTTCGAACATCGTAATAATAGTTGCTCAGCGAGTAGAAGGGCCGGTGTACCGACGCCTCGTAGGGTGCATCGATCATGGAGATATACTGTGAAAAGCTGATATTTCTCATCTGACGAGCCTGTGCAAAATAATCCTGATGCCCCGAAGGAAAGAGAATCCATTTGTCGATAAATACGAGCATCCTGATTATGTACTGCCGCACTGTTAACCCGCTGATCTTGCGGTCAAAATTACGCGGGTACTCATTTCTTAGAAATATCTCTATATCCCAAAGAAAATAGTTGATGTGGCTGAGAATCTCCTCCAGACTGAGGATGAGCTCTCCCGTGAGCAATTTTACCGGGTGTTTCCCCACGCCGCCGCTTTTTACCTCTACACGCATCGAATCGAGATAGAAGTCATACTCGCCGCGCTTCTTCGCATCGGAGAGAATCCGGTAGGCGTTGTTGATTACGATAAAATCACTATGGGCATGCCGTGCAGCGCTGACGTCAGGATGTGTAAGTTTCGCAAGTCGTCGATAGGCACTTTTTATCTCATCGGATGTGGCCTTCTGATCAATCCGCAGAATATCATAGAGGGAGACCAGTGATTTCATGTTGCCCTCACAAATAGAGAATAGAGAAACGCTCAGGGACAGTTTACCGCATATCCGGATCCGACGCAAGAAAAAGACCGCAGATATATCCCCGAAAATGTTTCCCTGATTATAATCCGGGACGACAGAGCCTGACTTCTGTGATATTCTCCTGATGCTGCGGGGTGAGGTCGCACAGCAGCCAGGCCGTTGCGACAGAGATCCCCCCGCATCGTTCGAAGCAGAATCTGATGCGCCGGCAGCACAAAAACCCGGCGCCGCAGCGGCAACGGATCATCGTTACCAAAATGCCGATGAACATTAATTTGAGATTACGGAGCAATTATGCGCAAATCAATTTTACTGACAATCATCCTCGCCGCAACAGTTTTATCATTTTCAGCCACGCTGGTTTCACAAAACACCTCTTCACCCGAGGGATATTGGGTAACTGATGACGGTGATAGCCGCATCGAAATTTTTAAACGTTCGGATAAATTTTTCGGAAGAATCGCCGCACTCAAATATCCCCTTTACCATAAGGGCGAAGAGAGGGGGATGGACGGAAAGCCCCGCGCGGATATTCACAATCCCGACCCGGCATTGCGCTCGCGGCCGATCATCGGGCTTGAGATCATATCAGGTTTCTCCGCTGCCGGAAATAAATTCACCGGCGGAAAAATTTACGACCCTGACTCGGGCAAGACCTACGACTGCGAGATGTGGATCGACGCATCTGGAAATCTCAACGTGAGGGGCTTCATCGGCGTGTCCGCACTGGGAAGAACAGAAAAATTCTACTCACTTCAGAACTACTGCAAACGGGAAATGCGTTTCATGGGACTCACCGAAGCGCACTGCGAAAAACAATAAACCTGCCGCTCAGCGGAAGGCCAAATTCCTCAGAGGTTTATCATATGGAAAAATCACACACACGGCTCAATTATCTCGATAATCTGAAACTTTTTCTCGCCATGTCGGTGATCACCTTTCACGTCGCGGTCGCCTACGGCCCGATGGGGGGATGGTACTACTATGAACGCGGCGACAATCTGCTCGTCAATATTCCCCTCGCATCACTCGTCGTCTATCTTGACGCCTTCTTCATGATCCTGTTCTTTTTCATCTCCGGATACCTCACCCCTTCAGAATATGACCGCAAGGGTCCCCGCCGGTACTTTTATTCAAAATTGAAGCGGCTGGGTATTCCACTTCTGCTTTTTGTTTTCACGCTTAGCCCTTTGCAGGAATTCATTAAGCTGCATTTTGTCAACAGAAGCCCGCAGACATTTTTTGACTATTACATTCATGAGGTGCTGACAATGCGCGACCTCTGCCCCGGGCAGATGTGGTTCGTCGCGACGCTTCTGGTCTTTTCAATCATCTACATGCTGCTTCGTGAACTCTTCAGAAACTGGAACACTTCTGCCGACAGCGCACCGCTGACATTGGTGCGAACGTTACGCTTCACGTTTTTTCTCGGACTCGGCGCATGCGCTCTGCGGCAGCTTTTCCCCGCTGGCAGAGAATTTTTCCACTTCATCATCGGCAATTATGCGCAATACATCGTTTTTTTTATCGGGGGGATTTTTGCGGCCCGCCGGGGATGGATTGAAACAATTCCGCAGAACGCCGCCTATTTCTGGCGATTGTCGCTTCTCATCCTGATTCCGGCAGTATTCCTCATTTTAATAGGGGGAGGAGCACTCGACAACGGCACCGATATCTTCACCACCGGAGTCAGCTGGCAGTTCTACACCTTTACCTTCTGGCAGATATTCTTCTGTACCGCGATGATTATCACGCTGCTTCTCATTTTCAAAAGAAGATTCAATACCAAAAATATCTGGAGCAATGACTCCTATGCCGCGTATATCATTCATCCGCTCACGACTATTCCCTACGCGCTGCTCATAATGCATCTTGAAGTGTCGCCGCTTATTAAATTCATCTTTGTCAGTATCTGCGGCATTGTGACAAGCTTCGCGGTTTCACGATTTATCGTCCGCAGGATGCCGCTTCTGAAAGATATTCTTTGAGCTCCCCTTACCGCACGAAGTTGCCGGCAGGTATCGCAACGATACCGCCGGCTACTGCATCTCCGGTGAATTCATACCATCAAAAACGTTTCAATATGCAAATACTCCAGCACAATATCAGTTGACTTTTTCCACTTAGTCCTAATGATAATGTTTATTGAATAAGGATTGCCTTCAGTTTTACTCATGTTCTGATGATCTCATATCGAATAAATGATTACCCGGAATCTGAATAATGGCCCTGGCAACTCGGCCCCCGGGAATTTCCCGGTGAAAATCTCAGTAAAATCACAATTCAGTCTTATTTTTAGAGGTTACCGATTATCTCCAGTGCCGGTTGATCGTCGCCAGATCTCGACAGGAATCACTCATATCTTGCATATTCAGGAGCCCCTTATGCGCGGAACTCTCATTGCAGTCTGCATTTTGCTGTCACTCATTGGTTGTGCAAAAAAAAACAAAACTTCGACAGAGGGAGCTGCCCTCCCCTCAGTCGAATACATGTACGTGAAGGCGCAGCCCCATCTGAATATGCGAGAGAAACCCGACGCCAACGCCGCAGTCACCGACAAGATCCCGAACGGAGAGCAGGTTGTTGTCCTGGAAAAGGGTACAACTTTCGTCAAAGCCGGCGACACCAGCGGCTACTGGCACCGTATTTCATGGCAGAAAAAAGAGGGTTGGGCATTCTCCGCGTTTCTCATTTCCATCCCCCTGAAAGCCCCCGGAAGCGATGCGAAAGGCGAACAGCCCTACGATTTCGGCGGCAATCAGGTGATAGACGAAACACTTCCCGGGTATGAAAGCTACCCGCAAACAGACGATACCCGATGGGTGGTCACCGATATCGTCGCGCCCGCGCTTTTGAAACCCGCGCAATATACAAGAGAGCATGCGTACGGAGATAACTTCATTGCTGAAAATGCACAGCCGCCTTCTTCACAGGATCAGTGGGACTTCATCGAGGATAACAAGAAAAAACTGGGGATCAAGGGCTACCTTGCCTTCGGCGAACAGATACAGGGAACCCAATCTGAAGAGGGATGGGTTACCTTTGAGCATACCATAACAAAATATGTCGACAATAAGCCGGTCAAAGAAAATCTCACCCTTGTGATCAGTACAAAACACCTTCAGCCGGAGGTCAAAAGCACCGCATTCAGCAGCCGCCGTTTCTATTTGCGCAGCAACTGCAGCGATGTTTATCTGCTGCCCGGCAGAAAACGAGTGCGGCTGAACCTGTTCCATGGGGAAGCGCTTCAGGTGATCGCCGAGTGTACATTGCAGGACACAAAGTGGTACAAGGCGGTATTCTCAAGTATGGGAGAGGGCGTCGGCACCGTCCGGTACGGGTGGATACACGAAAAATTCCTTTTTGATCTTTCAACCTACACTCCCGATCAGAGCAATATTGACAGTGCCATGGTTCCCTCTCACTTTCCGCGGGATCCCTACACCCTCGATGCGTCGGTCAAATCAGGAATCACCCGAAACGGATTTGTCATCACGCAGAACACGCAGAAGGGATATCCCAATGTCTACAGCGGTGATTTCGGCTCTTCAGGAAGCTGTGACGAAATGATCGACAGCTATCTTCAATACAGCGACTCAACACGTTTCATTACCATAGATCTGCTGCTGCATGCGACGCACCTGGTCTTCGACCGCATGCTGCAGAAAATGGAAAAAACATTTCTCACCGATTCGCTCAGGAACTACTGCCGGGAGGGGCTCAAAGAGGCAAAAAAACTTGAAGAGAGAGACGATTTCTCAAAAGAGGTAAAAAAACGCGCCATTCTTCTGTTCGCTGTCCCCCTGTCCATTCTTGATTCAGGCGCACAGGAGTTAAAGAACATCGCCTTCAAACAGGAGATCGAAAAAGAGGTTCAATCGGTGAAAAACGCGAGCGGCGCGAAATCACCCATTACCGGGATGTCCTGTGACTACTCAATGTACACCCCCAGGGGTCACTATACAAAATCAGAAGAGCTGAAAAATTACTTTTGGGCGATGAACGTGTTTTCAGTGAATAACTTCTCATTCATGAATGCGGAGAAAGATGAAAACACGCTCATAAATGTTTCCGTCGCGTGTTTTGCCGCCAATTATACAAAAAAGAATCCTGTAATGTACAAGGAATGGGAGATCATCAACAGGACAATAAGTTATCTGATAGGCGAAATGGATGACATTAGTGTTCCCGAGATAGTCAAGTCTTCGGGATCATATTTCACTAATCTCTCCGATTACTCTCAAAAAGAAAAGGCGGCAAAATACATCAAAGAGCAGTACAAAAATCTGCGCGCACCGCTGATTATCGATATGGAAACCGGGCTTAACACCGCACAGAAGGAGCGGGAGAATATCGCCAAAGGCTTCAGGGTATTCGGTCCGCGCTTTGTCATGGACGCCTACATATTCCAGAAGCTGACCTATCCTCACACCAGTACAGAAGATGCTGCGAGAAATCTTCCCTTTCCTGAGGATGCGATGTATGTACTGGGCAGTCCTGCCGCAGAAAAAATCACCCGGGGAGAGAAGGTCTATCTCAATTACGAGAAGAACATTAATGAGCTCAGCGCCGAAATAAAAGGCTACCGCGAAAAAGAGTGGAATGAGAGACTCTATACACAGTGGCTGTACTCGATTAAGGCAATATTTGATGATCAGAAGAGCGATCAGTACTTCTTTAAAAGCGATGCCTGGAAGTACAAGCAGCTGGAGAGTGCGCTCGGGAGCTGGAGCGAACTGAAGCACGACACGCTGCTGTATTCAAAACAGAGTTTTGCCGAGGGCGGAAGCGGTGGAGACGATATGCTCTACGCGGCCGATTACGCGCCCCCCATCCCCCTCGGCTATGTTGAACCTCAGGCGCAGGTATTCGAAAGAATCGCAACTATGTGCAAAAATGCCCAGATAATTATGAGCGGCTGCGGCTTCAACAACAAGGAGTATGGCGATAAGTTCAAAAATCTAGAAGCTGCCGCCGGATTTTATCAACAGATTGCCCTCAAAGAAATCAGGGGTGAGGTCATTTCAGATGCCGAATATCTCGGCATCCAGCGTATTGACGATTATTTCAATTCGCACACCATTCTTGACCAGGACGACGCCTCTCACGGAGTGATTGATGAATCCGATTTGCAGATGGCCCTCATTGCCGATGTGGCCACCGACGCTCTCACCAGAAGAGTTCTGCATGTGGCGGTGGGCAAGCCCAAACAACTGTACGTCTTTGTCAACGACCGCTCGGCCGGGCCGCGCGTGTGCCTGGGCTACATGTTCGATTACTACAGCTTCGCGTCACAGGAGATGAAACGGTATAATGACGAGGAGTGGAAAGAGATGGTATACGGAGCGGGGGTATCGGGCAACATGAAACCCGCTTGGTCGCGCGGGTACGATGGCCGCTGAGTTTCGGCCGCTACACTGCACCGCCTCTTCGCAAATAAGGTTCCGGAGAAGAGTCTGCACCATTCACGCGAAATTGTGCAGACTCTTCTCCCTCATGCGGGGGGAAGTCTGTGCTTTTCCATTAACCCGCATTTTGTGCATACTTATTTTTTTACTGTCGTGTGCATCATGCAAGCATGAGACAATCACCATCCCCCCGCTAAAAAACATTGCCTTTGAAAAACCGGCGGTCGCGCAGTACGACAAACATAATCCCGCCGGCGGGGGAATCGTTCCGCACCACCTGCTCGCAGCCCCCCTTATCGAATCGTTCTACGCAACACTCGCCGCGCGCATTGACCCGAAGACATCGACTATTGTGCTGCTCGGTCCCGACCACCGTAAGTGCGCCAGAAACGCACTCGTCACCACGTTGAGCAGCTGGCAATACGAAAATACCCTCATCTCACCCGACACGAAAATACTGCGCCGTCTCATGCACCATGCTTCCGTATGCACCGACGAGCGGGTTTTTCGTTATGAGCACTCCATCTCATCGCAAATTCCCTTCATTGCCCGGTACCTGAAGGGGAAAAAAATTGTTCCTCTGGTGATCCACCCGGACGCGCAGCCCGAAACACTGAGGAGGTGCGCCGATACCCTTTCGCGATGCAGAAACACTGTGTTCATATTGAGCATGGACTTTTCACACTATAATGACGAGCAGACGACCATCCGTGAGGATATGGAATCCCTGCAATGGCTCGGGGAAAAAAATTTTAATGCAAGAAAGAGAGTTAGTCTTGACTGCAAAGGCGGCGCCGCAATGCTTATGCGGATTCTTGAAAGTGCCGGTTACACGCAAAGAGAGGTACTTGCACATGGCACCTCATTCGATTACGGTGCCGAGGGAAATGACGGAACAGGCTACTTCACAATTATATATCAACGGAGATAGGGCGTGAAAAAAATCAGACATAAATCACTTATCATACAACTGCTGCTCATAACCGGGCTTATTTCGCTTTTTTTCAGCTGCGCCTATCTGGTAAAAGGTCCCGGAGAAGCAATTGATATTCTCTTTTTTGGGGATCTGATGATCGACCGTGGCGTCGGCGCGCGGATTTCTGAAAACGGAATGGATCATCTATTCTCGCTTCTCAACGAGCGGAAGTTTACAGAGAACTACGATCTTGTTATGGCAAATCTTGAGGGTGCGGTGACCGACGGGGGTGCCCACTATGATCCGAAAAACCCCTATGACTTCGCCTTTACCCCCGAACGAGTTGCCAAGCTGAGGGATTACGGTTTCAATATTTTTACCGGATCCAACAACCATATCTCGGATCAGGGCTCTGAGGGGATCCGGCAGACCTACCGGAACATGAGCGCTTTGGGCTACTATTACTTTGGATGCCGTGACGGCTATATTTCACCCTCTAAAAGATTTCCGGAAGTAAGTCGTAATTTGATGGGCGGAGTATCACAGCAGCCGCTGTCGGAGGATGACTGTTCCGCAATAATAATGGAAATCAAAAACAAGCGGATAGCGTTCTTCTCGTTTTGTATGGTGTATGCCGGTATAAACACAAAGACGATAACTGACAAGATTCATCAGCTTAAAAGCGTAAGCGATTATGTTATTGTCTGCCCTCACTGGGGACTCGAATACAAACCCATTGCCAACGAACAGCAGGTGTCGCTCGGTCACGCGATGATTGACGCGGGTGCGGATGCAGTCATCGCTCATCACCCGCATGTTATTCAGAATTACGAACTTTACAACGACAAACCCATATTCTACTCCTTGGGCAATTTTATCTTTGACCAGTATTTTTCGGCACCCACACAGGAGGGATTAAGTGTTGCGCTGCGTCTTTCAGGTGAAAGAATTACCTACAAGGTTTATAAAATATCGACCAGAAGAAGCAAAATCGAAGAGATCACCGCAATTCTTTGAAAACCCGGCTTTAATTTTGATATGATCCATTGGCTTTACGGTTTCTGACGGGGGGATGTTATATCAGAATTGTCCGGAAGATGAAGAATACCGCAGAAGCAGCTGCCGCCGGAAGGCGCGTACCTGCTACAGTTTCTCGTAAAATGCGGGAACAAAAGACTGCACTGTTGCGGATATAGATCCGTTTTGGACATCATTCACAGTAAAAATCACCTTATAATGCAACCCGTTAACCAGTGAGCGCATACAAACCCGCAGGCGCTTATCCCGGTGCCAGTTGAGTACATCAAATTCGATATCACGGTTATCTTCATCGTAAAAAGAGAGGATGTTCTTAGTAACGTCAAACCCCTTCAGTCGTAAAACCATGGTCACCGGTGACCCTTTGAAGCTTTCTGGGGATTCAGTAATCGTCTTTAAGCTGAATTCATCGTCAGAGCCGGGCTGCGTGCCGTCTGTCGGCTGGGCAGCCTCGAGAAGGCACGCACAAAGAAGAAGGGCCATAACAAAAAAAGTAAACCGGTACTTCTTCATGCGCACTATCAATGGATATTAAGCTGTTTGTGAGCCTCAGGAGCAAGCTTCTTTGCGGCCCCAAGGACCAGCTGACTATTTTGCAATCTATAAAACAGATACTCAACAAGCACCCAAAGGATAAGGCTTGACCAGAAGATTACGATAGCCTGGATAAGTGTTATTTTCATGAGTGACCTCCTCTTGGTTCACACATCTTAAAGCACGTATCATGCCAAAGCTGTTACTTTTTTTTATTAATCATTTGAAATAAAGGGGATAAGTTGGCTTTTTTCTGTCACTCCTGCCCATCTATACATCAATTTCACTCAGAAATAAATCAGTTCTAAAAACAGTATCATTAATACAACAGCGAGTGGTCGCTTTACGACAAAAATCCCAAATAATCATCGTAGTTAGAGTGTCTTTTCCCTTTTGTTTTCGTGTTGAAAATGAGAAGTGAATAAACATTATGGCTTATTATGAAAAGAATTCTTCCTGCTATTGCATTACTAGTGCTTCAGTTCACCCTGCTTGCAAAAGAGGATGCACGTTATATTATTACCGTGAACAACATAGAAACATATGCCTCTCCTGACCGCACAGCACCACTGGTGATCAGCAGCCTAAAATTCGGCAGCATCATCACGCCAGAGCGCACAATTCTCAATGATTATGATTATAACTATCTCGAGATTCTTCACGAGGGTAAGCTGATGTACCTTCCTCAGGAGATGTGTGTTTTATTGGAAAATGACGCGGAGGATACTGTATTGCGATATGAGTCGCAAAAGGCATATCCCGCCCATTATATTCCGGATGAACTCTCTGCCTTTGACAAGATCTACACCTATTCGCATAGAGAAATCTATGTTCGTCATGAGATGCACAGTGATCTTGCCCGCCTTGTTGAAAAGGGACAAAGAGATGGATTTACCTTAAAAGTGGCGGGGGGATACGCAAATCTTGAAGAGCGTATCACCGAATATGAACTGGCGATCAAAGATGATCCCAAACAGAGCTATGTCAAGCCCCCCCTTGAATCCGAATACGGAAGCGGTCTTGTCGTCGATTTCACAGACGATCTTGTCGGTCCAAACTTCAAAAAGTATTTTCAAACCTATAAGCTCTGGCAATGGCTTTCTGATAATGCGGCTGAGTACAATTTTGTTCCCACCGATTCTCCATATAAATTCTTATACACTGCACCGACGATCGCCGAAGAGGGTTCCATATCCTGGAAATACCGCATCGTGCAGATTATGGACCGTTACCGTTTGCGCCTCTATCACGGAAAACCTTCTCAGTATTACTCATTTTTATGGATTCACAATAATGAAATATCCGCCGGTCGTACTCTCTCATACGCACATGAGAAATACGGAGCCAATTCTGTCAGCCTGATCAATGGGGGGAAACGATTCATTCCAGTTGAGATAGACAAGCATAATTACATTTTTGATCCCAACCGGATTTTTACAGATAAGGGCGTAGAAAAACATCTCAAGCTGATGTACCGCACGACCAAAGCCTCATACGCTCTTGAAATCAAGAAACGCATGAAGGAGTTCAGAAAGAATCTGATCGAACATCTTGACTGGTCCGAGACAAAGTATCTGATCTCGCTTCACTCAAACATGAAAGACTCTGACTTTTCAGTCGAGGATTTTACCAACAAAAAGAAATATCAGTTATTTCGAAATCCCGAAGAAAATTCGAAAAATTTCTTTTTTGTTACTCGTGAACGCGATTTTATACACCTTTCAAAACTTGGATTCAACACTGTTTATCAGAAATCCATCGACGACGACGGTTCCTTGAGCATATACGCCCACTATCGCAAATTTCCTTATATAAATATTGAAGTTGTTGAGGGAGACGAAGACTCACAGAAAAAAATGCTTGATGCAGCAGTCGAACATATTATCACAAGCAATACAACAGGGGGTTCAAAATGAGAAGCGATTTAATGAAAAAAGGCATCGAGAAGGCTCCGCACCGCTCACTGTTCAAAGCCTGCGGTCTCTCAGATGAAGAGATAAACCGGCCGATAATCGGTATCGCTAATTCGGCAAATGAAATTATCCCGGGACATATTCATCTTAACACAATTGTTGAAGCGGTTAAAAAAGGAATTCTTGCCGCGGGGGGGACTCCCCTGGAATTTTCGACAATCGGAGTATGTGACGGCATCGCGATGAACCATACCGGCATGAAATACTCGCTCGGTTCGCGAGAACTTATTGCCGACTCAGTAGAGATTATGGCCACCGCGCACCCCTTTGACGGACTTGTCATTGTTCCTAACTGCGATAAGATTGTTCCCGGGATGATCATCGGGGCGCTTCGGGTCAATATACCGACCATTATGATAAGCGGCGGACCGATGATGCCCGGCTATTACAAAGGGAAACAACTCGACCTCAATTCGGTTTTTGAGGGTGTCGGCAAGATTGCAAACGGAAGTATCGACGAGAAAGAGCTCTATGCACTTGAGTGCAACGCCTGCCCGGGTGCCGGTTCGTGCTCCGGTTTATTTACCGCCAACTCGATGAACTGCCTCTCGGAGGTTCTCGGTATTTCACTGCCCTTCAACGGGACGATTCCCGCGGTCCAGGCTGATCGAATCCGTCTCGCAAAGGCTGCAGGTAAACAGATCATGTACCTTGTTGGAAAGAACATCAGGCCCAAAGATATTATTACAAAGAAATCCATTCAAAATGCGCTGGCTGTTGACATGGCGATCGGCGGCTCATCAAACACCGCGCTTCATCTTCCCGCAATCGCGCACTATGCCGGCGAATCACTCACCCTCAAGGATATCGCGCCGATCACCGCCAAGGTTCCCCACATCTGTTCACTTGCGCCGGCAGGCAACCAGTATATTTATGACCTTCATCTGGCCGGTGGATTACCGGCCATCATGAAAGAACTGGCAGACAATGGGCTGATTGATACTTCCCCCCTAAGCGTCACCGGAAAAAGTGTTGCGGAAAACATCAAGGATGCCGCCGTACTGGATCGCTCAGTTATACGTTCAATACAGGAACCGGTGCATAAGGATGGCGGCCTTGCGGTTCTTACCGGCAATATCGCACCCGACGGCTGTATTGTAAAAAAAGCTGCTGTTGACGAGGCGATGCTTGTTCACTCCGGTCCGGCACGTGTCTTTTCTAGCGAAGAGGATGCAGTCGCAGCAATTATGGGCAAAAAGATCGTCAAGGGCGACGTGATTGTTATCCGATACGAAGGCCCTCGCGGCGGTCCCGGTATGAGAGAGATGCTGACCCCGACTTCCGTCATTGCGGGGATGGGGCTCGATCGCGACGTTGCCCTTATAACAGACGGCCGCTTCTCCGGAGCGACGCGCGGCGCATCGATCGGCCACATATCGCCTGAGGCGGCGGCCGGCGGACCAATTGCGGCCATTAACGAAGGAGATATAATCGAAATCAATATTCCTCAGGGAAGAATCAACGTGAAGCTTTCTGAGGGCGAAATTAAATCGCGCCTGGCACAATTGACGGTGTTTATCCCGAAAATCAATACCGGCTATATGAAACGTTACGCAATGCTGGTCTCGTCGGCTGATAAAGGCGCGGTTTTCGAATTGTAACTGCATGATCACCGGTTCGATAAAATGAGACGGTATCCGCCCTTTTTATCGAACCGGATCCAGTCCTCACACCAGAAAACTGCAGCACTATAGGCTGTATCCGCACAGCCGATTTTTATTTCTGGGACCTTATTTTATTTACGTTCATCCTGCATATAACCGCAGCAAAGTAATTTCCTATTGTTTTTATCTCGTAAAGAAAATTTCAGTATGAAGATATTTCTAAAAAGTGCGGAAATAAGATTAATCCATTGAAAATATCCCCATATGTGCTATATGTTAATGAAAGAGTTGGAATGATTTTGCTGAGACAATCGGTAAATATTATCATTTTCACTGAAGGCCTGAAAGAAACTCTCTCATTTTTTTGTGACTTATTTTGTTATTAAGGGTTACCATCAAAAATAGTTACCGCAGATATTGCGGCGGAAAATATTCATTCGGAGTTATTCCGGTTAATGGCGACAAAAAAAGATAAAACAATTCTCCTGGTAGAAGATGAATCAATCGCCGCTGCAAACGCGAAAGCGGCTCTTGAAAAAACCGGATATAATGTTGTATTCGCCGCATCAGGTGAATCTGCTGTTGAAGTTGCGCAATCTTCTCAGACGATTGATCTTATTCTGATGGACATAAACCTTGGAGCAGGAATCGACGGAATAGAAACGGCTCGACGGATCCTCGCGGCAGAAAAAATTCCTGTGGTCTTTTTCTCCTCACATAATGAACCGGAGATATTTGAAAAAACTGAACAAGTCAGCTCTTACGGATTCATTCCAAAAAACAGCGGAGATTTTGCGTTAATAACCTCGATAAAACTGGCATTCCGGCTGTACGAATCTGAACTGAAACTTAAAGACGAACACAAGGCTCTTCAGGCGGAAAAAGAACTTCTGAAAGTGACGCTCAAGAGCATTGGTGAGGGTGTTATCGCGACGGATATCGCCGGCAATATCACTGTTATGAATGCACCAGCCCAGATGCTGACCGGATATTCAACATCCGATGCCGCCGGTAAACCGCTTTCCAATATCTACGTTACGATAAATGCCTCGAGCCGTCAAAAGAGAGGTAACCCCGTCGAAGGCCAGTTATCGGATGCGATCTGTTCGGGACCGGATAATGATATAATATTAATTGACCGCCAAAAGAATGAATACATTATTTCAGAAGTTTCTTCACCGATACTCAGCGCAAGCGGTGTCGTATGCGGAGCCGTCCTCGTCTTTCATGATGTAACGGAGGAGGTTGAACTCGAAAGGGCATTGCGATCAAGCGAGCGGAACAGGAAAAAAGCTCAGATAATGGTTCAACTGGGGTCGTGGCATATTAAGCGGTCATCGGATGAATTTAATTTCTCTGAAGAAGCGCGGACTATTCTCGGCCTCGACACATCTTCCTGCCAGGTAACCCGGTTTATTAATGAAATCCCCCTGCCCCAATATCGCAAACAAATCAAAACCGGTTTAAAAAACCTTACCCGCAGTGCCAAAGCCTATAATTCCGAATTTGAGATTCGCCGGCTCAGCGACGGAGAGATCCGGACAATACACTCTCTCGCGGAGTATGATGCATCATCCAAAATGATTATCGGCACCGTTCAGGATATCACCGCTTTGAAAAAAAACGAGAAGGATTTGCGGCTTCGAGAAGACCTGCTTAAAAGAATAATGGAAACAAGTCCTGTCGGAATTATAACCTTCAACAACGAGGCGGTGTTGACCTATGCAAATTCAACGGCAGCGGCCATACTGGGCATCCCGCAGGCAAATCTTATCGGCAGATCGTATTTTGCCCGCGATGCTATCCCCCTCGATGCTGACGGTAATCCGTTACCCCGGGAAAGACTGATATTCAATGTCATAAAAAAAAGTATGCACCCTGAATACGACATCAGATATACGTTCACAAGGCCGGACGGGAAAAAGATACTTCTTTCAGTTAACGCAAGTCCGATGAAAGATGACAAAGGATCATTCGGCGGAATCGTTATTACCCTTGAAGACATCACTGAAAACAGGCTTGCTAAAGAAAGAATTAACACCCTTCTTCGCGAAAAGGAGATTTTGCTGAACGAAACACATCATCGCGTGAAAAACAATATGAATATCATTTACAGTCTGCTCTCTCTTCAGGCTGATGAAATAAAAGATAAACAAAGCGGTAATATCTTGAAGGATGCGGCTAACCGCATACTGGGCATGAGCATGCTCTATGACAAGCTCTACCGTTCAGGAAATATTTACAATCCGTCAATAAAAGATTTTCTGCCTTCGCTTATCGATGAGATTATCGCTATATTCCCGGTTGATTTCGTAATAAAAAAAGAACTCATCTTTGATGACATCACATTGCCGCCGAAAATACTTTCACCCCTGGGAATAATTTTGAATGAGCTGATAACCAATTCGATGAAATATGCCTTTGTCAATGCAAGCGAAGGTATTATCAGAATTTCGATAACGGGAAAAAATAATCGGGTTTGTGTCATCTATGAAGATAACGGCGTCGGGATTCCCCGGAACATCACTTTCGATGAGTCAACCGGATTCGGTATGCAGTTGGTCGGAATGCTGGTGCGGCAGATCGGGGGCAGAATAACTTTACGATGCAAGGGCGGAACAAAATTTACCATCATATTTACTGTTAAGCATTACCATGCTGCCGCTTGATTTTCTGATGGAACCCCATTGTTTCGCCTGTATGCTCCCCGGTTACTCAATCGCACTCTATTCCCGCGGTGAACCGGTTATTATGCGTTATCCGGGCACGATATTTATTTCATTTTTTACAGTCACTTCATCTTTTTTCTGAATACTTCATAACGGATACCTCACGGAGTCTATATGTTCTCAAAATCCAATATAGCAATTCTGGCGCGCATAAGTGCGAAGAGCCGTCTGCTGGCGATTATTACGGTTCTGATCATAACCGGCTCGATTTTAACAACACTCTTCGGATATTTTGCGGCCCGTGAGGCACTACGAACCTCAATTGCACGCTATGAGCTTCCTGCGGCCTCAGATGTTATCTATGTAAGAATTCAGCGGGATCTGGTCCGTCCCCTTTTTGTATCATCTATGATGGCCAACGACACTTTTTTGCATAACTGGGTCGCAACCGGTGAAAAAGATGTCGGCGAAATAAACAGTTATCTCCATGAGATTCAGCAGCGTTATGGCGCTTTTACTGCTTTCTTTGTCTCGGATATCACCCGAAACTATTATTACGGAGAAGGAATCCTCAAACAGGTTCGTTCCGGCGAAAAACGCGATGAGTGGTTTTTTCGTGTCAGCGCAATGAACGAACAGTACGAACTCAACGTTGATCCGGATATGGCACATAATGACGAGCTCACCGTCTTCATTAATTATCGCGTCATCAATACCTCACATAAATATCTCGGCGCAGCCGGAATCGGCATCAATATCTCATCAATCAGCAAGGTGATCACTGAATTTAAAAGGAATTATGCCGTATCGGTTTATTTTGTCGATGCGGAGGGATTACTCATAGCGGGATCTCCCTGGAGTGTGGAACCGGCAGAGATAAAGAATATTTACGAAGATTCCTCACTCGCAGAGATCTCCCACAAGGCACTTCAGGGAAATTATCATGAGTTCCAATACACCCGTAATCACGCGCCGGTTATTCTCAACGTCAGATTTATTCCTGAACTTCAGTGGTATCTTTTTGTCGAAAAACCTGAAGATGAGATAACTGCCGGCCCGCGCCGTGCGTTGTGGATCAATTTCGTAATATACCTTGCAATACTATTGCTCGTACTTGCTGCCACAATTTTCACCATTAATCACTTTCAGTCGAGACTTGAGCACTCGGCTCTCTACGATCCCCTGACCGATCTCCTCAACCGCAAGGCCTTTGATTTTACGATGCAGCTCATTCTGAAAGATACAGAGAAGTACTCCCAACCGCTTTCGATACTTATGATTGATATAGACGATTTCAAAAAGGTTAACGATACCCACGGGCATCAGGCGGGTGATGCAGTGCTGATCGCCTTTTCGGAAGCCGTAAAAAAATCTGTTCGCAGGGACGATCTTGTCTGCCGCTGGGGTGGAGAGGAGTTTCTGATTGTACTTCCCGGCTGTCCGATAGATAAGGCGGTTGAAACGTCCGAAAAAATACGCAGGTCTCTCACTGCTGACGAGGGGAGAGTGTGTAAGATCACGGCAAGCGCCGGAGCTGCAACACTCCGGCCGGATGAGACGATTGAATCACTGATACACAGAGCCGACAACGCCCTGCTTGTATCAAAGCAGACGGGGAAAAACAGAACAACTTCTGCAGGATAATTTTCAGCTATGCGTAAATATAAGGACGTTCACAAAACCAATCCTTATAACTTGCGGTGCTCAAAACCCGATGGAAAACGCTTTATTATCTTATCCGGAGGATGTATTTGAAACCATAATGCTTAAATTTGGGTAATAATTAAATGGGATCTGATTTACCGGAGTACCTGCAAATGCAAAAAACCGGCTGATCGCCGGTCGTTTACATATTATGGATTCTCGATAACACTGACTTCAGGCACTCGCTGATAACTGCCGATCCTTATTACCTCAAAAGCATCTTGATCATCTTCAGATAGACCTCTTTATAAGGTGCGTATCGCATCGGCAGATCAAGCAGCACCGACCGCTTCATGACAGGCTTTTTATGTGTAAAGGTCTCGAAGGAGTAACGTCCGTGATAACTGCCCATACCGCTCTCACCTACCCCGCCGAAGGGTGTGGCCGGATTTGATATCTGCACAATAACATCGTTCAGGCAGACACCGCCCGCACTTGTCTCATTCAGAATACGCTTAACCACAAGTTTGTCATTTGAAAAGATGTACAGCTGCAGCGGCTTTTCGCGGCCGGCGACTATCGCTATCGCATCATCAAGTGTATCATATGGTATGACGGGCAGAATCGGTCCGAAGATCTCTTCCTGCATGACCGGCGAATCAAGGGGGGGGGAAACGAGTACGGCCGGTTCCACATAACGCGAAGGGCGATCTTTTCCGCCGCCGAAGGCGAGTTCTCCATCCTTCAAAAAGGAGACTACCTTGTCAAAGTGCTCCTGGGAAATCATCCTCGGGTATTCGGGATTCGATTTAAGATCATTTCCGAACAAATCAACGATCGCTGATCTGTACGCCGCGATAAACTGAGGCATAATCGTGCGCTCGATCAGGACGTAGTCAGGCGCTACGCAGGTCTGTCCGCAGTTCAGAAGCTTGCCCCAGGCAATGCGGCGTGCGGCAAGTGCGATATTTACATCCTTGGTAACAAATACGGGGCTCTTTCCCCCCAGTTCAAGGGTGACCGGGGTCAGTGTTTCGGCAGCCTTCGAGAGCACCATCCTGCCCAGTGACTTTCCCCCCGTAAAGAAAATGTAGTCGTATCGCTGCGCCAGAAGCTGCTGTATCACCTCGCGGCCGCCCTCATAGACCCGAACATATTCAGGAGGAAAAATTTCACTTATTATTTTGTTTATTATCGCGCCGGTATGTGCAGCGGCATTTCCCGTCTTGACCGTCACACAGTTTCCCGCCGCAATAGCTCCGACGAGAGGCATCATCAACAGCTGAAACGGATAGTTCCACGGAGCGAGAATGAGCACAAGGCCGTAAGGCTCATGCATGATGAATGAGGATGAGGGGAACTGGTGAAGCGGTGAAGAGACCCGTTTTGTCCGTGACCACTGTGAGAGATTCCGAATTGCTGAAGTAATCTCATGAAGCACCATCCCCGTCTCGGTTGCGTAACTTTCGAACGGGGACTTGCCCAGATCCGCGTGAAGTGCCGCGGCGATCCCGCTTTCATTTTCCACGATGGAATGGTGCAATTTCTTTAACGCCTCTTTTCTGAAGGCCAGGGACCTGGTCGCGCCTGAAGTGAAATATGAACGCATTTTTATGAGCGCGCCGGAAACATCAAGATCCTTTTTCCCTGACACAACCCTTCGTGCCGTTTTTTGCGCGCGGCCTGCCGCTTTTTTCTGTACACTTTTCGGTTTAAGGGGGGATGATTTGGTCGCAGACTTTTTCATTATGTTACTCCAGAATCGAGCGAAGTGAACTCAGCTGAAGGATATTGCTGATATTTTCAGGCACGTTTATCAGCGTAAGTCGTTTTCCCTTTTCCGCCTGCTGACGGTTAAGCGTGATAAACAGACCGATGCCGGTAGAATCAAGGTAGCTGGAATGCTCCAGATTTATTTCGATGTCTTTGTTTTTTTCGGGAAGCACCATCAAACGCTCTTTAAGATCCTTCATTGCCATCATACCTATTTCACCCGAAAAGGAGACTTCAATACGATCATCACGCTCATTAACAGATATTTCCATCGAATACCTCAATCCTTCTCACTATATGTATTCTCCGGCTTCGGAGAGTTAACAACAGAACACCATCTGAACAATCCAGGAAATCCTACTGAACTCTTCAGAAAATTGTATTAAAACTTTCTCTTATTTTTCCCGCTCGCGATAACAGACAGAAAACGACTTAATTTAACAGAATCGTCATACAAAGCAATTCGGCAATTTTCTGTACTGCAGGGATAGTAAATATAACAGTATTTTCGCAATCATAACTCATAAATTACATTATTTTCAGTGCGAGTGCTGATTATTATGACTTAATGGAGCTTATTTGTCAATCGTGAACTGACAAAAAAGAGAACGGGATGCTATTTTGCGCAGAATTCAACTCTTTCTTTCCAGGGCTTGCCTGCAAATCGGGGCTCCGGCATCCGCACCGGACAGATATTTCAATTCCTGGCTTGACATAGAATTAGACAGGAAACAGGGCGACTCCACAACTATTATCTGCTATAACAGTCTGTTTTTACCGCATAACTTCATAACGTTCACTTCTGGGACTGCCCGTTATCCCTTCTCGTCAACAAACATCCCGCTCATTTCGTGAATGCGCTCCAGTAAGCGCACCATCTCTTTAGACGGAATCTGCCTGACGACCTCATTGTTCTCAGGGTTGACAACGCGCATGATCACACGATCGACCTTATCGTCGTAGGTGAAAGAGACACGGCTGTCAACATTCATCGCAGCCTTATTTAATACGTCCAGCACGCCGCGAATTTCTTTCTCAGAGGCCTCCCTGCCTCTTACGTCATCATTCGCTGTCCGGATATGCACTTCACCCCGATGAGAATCCTGCGGCTTATAGTTCGAGGTAATCTCATGTATTGTAGAGGTAAACATTGTGTTGATATCCATAAACGACCTCCTTCTTAGAATGTAAGCTTCTTTCGCTGAAAAAGCCTTCTCATCCTGTCATCTTGCTCCCCTTTTCGGGAAAGAAAAAAAGCGCTCCTCCGGTTCTCCCAAACCGGAGAAGCGGGTGCATCTGCCGCACTGCAGGGCATTCACCCAAGACCATGATCCTTATTTCAAAAGATTAAGTACAAGTTCAGGTTTTTGATTCGCCTGAGCCAACATCGCAGTACCGCTTTGAACAAGGATCTTGCTCTTCGTAAACTCAACCATTTCCACCGCCATGTCCGCATCCCGTATCCGGGCGTCAGCTGCCTGCATATTCTCGTATGAAAGATTAAGCGATTTGACCGTGTTCTCCATTCGATTATAGTAGGCTCCAAGCTCAGCACGCTGTCTGTTGAGAATGTCCAGAGCCTGATCAATAGAACCGATCATCTCATTGGATGAACCGACTGTAGATATATTCTTCTTCACATCCCCGTTGTACAGATGAAGGGCTTTCGAACTCATCGTTCGTATGAAAGCCTGTATTCTCTGGTTCGAATTGGGGCCGATATGAAAGAACATGCTACCCGAAGTACTGTCATGGGAAAAGACTCCCGTTAACATGCGCATTCGGTTAAATTCGGCTGATCCTGAAATACGGTCTATCTCATCTATAAGCGATGAAACCTCGACCTGAATCTGCTGTCTGTCATCGTTTGAATAAATGCCGTTTGCCGACTGAACCGACAATGTTCTGATTCGCTGCAGCATATCATTGATCTGCTGTAACGACCCTTCAGCAACTTGAATGAACGAAATGCCGTTCTGGGCGTTTCGTTCAGCCTGGGAAAGCCCGTTTATCTGGGTCCGCATCTTTTCGGACACAGCAAGCCCTGAAGCATCATCGCCGGACCTGTTGATCTGCTGTCCGGAAGCAAGCCGTTCAATTGATTTGTCCATCTGGGACGTCATCAATGCCAGCTGCCTGTTTGCGAAAATGGCGCTCATGTTGTGGTTAATTCTCATGTAATCCCTCCCTTGTGGTAGTGAAGACAGCCCCTGTTTTAATCTTTGTAAGCTGTCTGATTTTTCACTACAGCCATCATGGCTGTGTGACCCGAAACCGGGCGAAGGTTGTCTCCTTTACTGTTGCCGAAAACTGCCCAAAATTTTTGACAACAATGAACGCCTATTCCGGCGCTCATCAGTGCCCTCCCGTCACTGAAGAGCGCCGGAAAGCAATTTGGACAGCAGCATCTCAATACCACAATACGGAAAGCAATACCGCGGGAGGCGGGATCAGAAGATCCCGCTTTTCTGCGGTACGACATTATTACATGAAAATAGCTGGTTTTCAAAGAACTGAGTGATTGTCTTACCCTAACAATCGTAATACAGACTGAGGCTGCAAATTTGCCTGCGCAAGCATCGAAGTACCGCTCTGGACAAGGACCTGGTTTTTTGTAAAATCTACCATGGTCTCAGCCATATCAGCATCTCTGATCCGGGACTCGGCTGCCTGAGTGTTTTCAAAGGCAGTCATAAGCCCCTTTGCAGTCATCTCGAGCCTATTGTAATAGGCACGAGGTCAGCACGCTGTTTCGAAAGCCCCTGCAGTGCTGTGTCAAGTACTCCTAATGCCGAGTTCGCACCATCGGGAGAAGAGAGCGAGAGCGTAATCGCACCGGTACCGTCTCTCATCTTAAATGCCTGAGCTGTCATGGTACCGATATAGACCCTTTTGCGCTGATTCATATTAGCTCCCATGTGAAACCACATGCTCGCTTTGGCATTAACACGGGAGAATTCACCGGTAAGTATGTTAAACCGGTTAAACTCAGCCTGAGACGCGATACGGTCAACTTCGTCGATAAGTGCTGAAACTTCGACCTGAATAAGCTGACGGTCATTGGACTGATAAATTCCGTTTGCCGACTGAATTGCAAGAACCCTCATACGCTGTATGATCTGCGCGGTCTGATCAAGGTATCCTTCAGCAGTCTGTACAAACGACATACCGTCCTCAGTATTTCGCTCTGCCTGACGCAAACCCTGAATCTGGGTCCGCATCTTTTCTGAAACAGCAAGTCCCGAAGCATCATCTCCAGCCTTGTTGATACGAAGACCTGAAGAAAGCTTCTGCATGCTCTTGTCCACTTCCCAGTGGGTGAACTTTAATGAGCGATTCGCATTGAGCGCGCTCATATTGTGGTTGATAATCATTCGAACACTCCTTTGTCTCTTTGTTCATGGCATCCTTGCCACCGGCACACGGGTAAAGTGTACCGGGCGACGTATACCATTAGGCTTTCCAGGCTTGTATCTGGGCGAATACAAGACCGGAAAACTGCTCTTATGAGTGATCAACCACTGTACATCATTGAGTCACAATCTGTATTTTCAAAGAACGATCGGGAGAACGGAGTACTCCCTGTTCGATGTATCGCCAGAAAGGTGGTTTTTGTTTAGCCGCGTATGTGGCAAAATTCAGTGAATATTGGCAATTATATTGATTTGCAGCGCATTTTCGGCCTATTATAACCCTTGATAAAAAAGAAACGATTATCTAAAAAAACTCAATTTTTTTACCAAAACTGCCGATCTGCCCCGACTGTATCATAGAAATCACGATTTACTGACTTGCCGTAATTTCGCGAAGAGTGTTTTCAGTAAAATCTTACTTTCTCCGATAATACGAATGAGTACTCATAATCGGGTTCCAAAACGTACGGGAAGGACAACATGAAGAAATTACACCATTCTCTATTACTGATTCTGCTCATTACTACCTTTGTCACCCTTTACGTGCTTTTGCGTCTCCCTGAGACTGACAAGCTGATGTGCAACGCTCTTCTTAACCGGAGTGCGAGACTGGGGCTGACACAAAAAAGTTTCTTTGAGGGAAATGAGAATACACAGCAGATGGTTCGGGATCGTCTGATCTCTATAATTAATCAAAAAAGCGGCGCTGTTATCACAGGCCTTTCAGATAAAAACGGCACGCTTTTATTGACTGAAAAGAATGATTCAATGGTCGATACTGAAACCTACCGCGCGATTGCGGAAACGATCCGGGATCGCAAAAACACCGATCCATATATGTTCAGACAATCCCCCTGGTTACGGTATTATATCACCTGGCAGGAGTATGAGAATTCACGAATCTCGATAGTCTATCCTTTTGCCTATTCACCACGAATCCGCATGCAATTCGCAATTGAGCTTGTCGCAATGATCGCCTGTATATCGTTGATATATCTGTTTATTATTGTCAGATTATCTTCATCAAAACGTAAAAATGAGATCAGAAGCTGTAATTCCGCAGAAATAATCACAACAGAGATTCCTGATTCATTTCTGACGGAGGCCGAAATTAAGGCCGTTTCCGCATCAGCTGCACCTGCGAGAGATAGGGAAAATCCGCCCTCTATCATTGACATTAATGATGCGCCTGAAAACGATGAACGAGAGTATAGTAACGCCGACAGTTCAATCTATTCTATATTCCATACCATTATGCACAGGCATCGAATTGATGGAATATCGCTATACCAACTGGAAAGCCGTACGCACTCACTTCGGAAAACATATGAACTTGCGGGACAGAGTTTTGTGAAGATACCTGTTGAAAATTCATTTATTGCGGAAACACAACTTGAGCTTATTGGCGCCCTTGAGGCAGGGTCTGTTGTGGTGCTTGAAAAGAACAGACGAATACTGCTTCCTGTATTTTTCGAGGGTCTGTTTCTTGGTGCATTATCTCTTACAAACTCCGGTGCGATAGACGGATACACCTATCAAATAATACAAAAACAGTGCGACGGGATCGGCCGCGCACTGATGAAAACGATGCTTTCTCCCGCCCATCTGATTAAGGCAGATACCAGCGGGAGAGTATTCAAATAACTTCAGCTGAGCTTCACCGCCTCACCCGCAAGAAGCCTGAATATACGAACGCATCCCTCCCCTTCAAGCAATTCAATTTTGGCCCAGACGCAATCTTACGCAATCAGGGGCTTGATCTTGTCAAGAAGCTGATCCGGCTGGAAAGGTTTTACAATCCAGGCCTTGGCACCAAGCTGCTTGCCCTTCTCTTTCATTGACTCGCCGGCTTCAGTTGTCAGCATGATAATCGGGGTGAAACGGTAATCGCGATATTTTTCATCGGTACGAATTGCTTCGAGGAACTGAATCCCGTTCAAATTCGGCATATTGACATCACAGATGAACATGTCGATCTTTTTGCCGTCAAGTTTATTCAGAGCGTCCTGCCCATCCACCGCTTCAATTGTCGCAAATCCGGCAGACGAGAGAACCTGACTTACCACCTGTCGAATCGCAGCACCGTCGTCAATGACCATGATTGTTTTTTGTGATGACATAGTTATTTCCTCATTCTTTATACTTTGAGAAGTCCTTACGGGTTTATCGACCGGATTTCCATTAACTGAAAATGACAACAAAATTTCTTCAATTTTTCCGGCATTTCCGATATTCTTTTCGGCCCCTTCAATCGGAAACTGTGTCATTTCAGTCATTTCATTCAGCTGTTCACGCAGCCGCGAAAAAATGACATATTCCTGATCCGTCATTTCTACTGTTTTCGTTTCGCTCTCATTTGTCTTGTGGCTGGTTTCTGTCATATCATAATTGAGCTCGGTCAGATTTTTTATATCACGGCAGGCTATATCGACAAGCATCATAAGTGTATGATATTCATCGCGCATAGTCGGAGGTGTTTGCAGTTTGGCGAATATCTTCTGCATATCAATATACTTCTTGAACTCAAAGGAGAGAATAACAGTAAAAACAGTTATAGTCTGCAAATTCTCCTCGAACAGACAGTGCTTCTGATTAACAAGTCTCTTGACTGCATCACACTCATCAATGAAATCTGCGGTGAAATTTAAAACCTGCTCATTGAATTCATACTGTGATTTCGAGTTCTCAAGTACATTCTGGGCCAAAGACTTGCCCTCAACTGCATCGACTATCAGTCTATCAATTTTATCAGCTTCAGCAGATTCAGACAAGCCCTTCATCCCCTCAAGCAGGCGAACGCCTCTTTCCCTATTCTCACGCGATCCGATTACTGCAACATTTGCGTCATTCGCAATCGCGTCAGATAGCTTCTTTAAAGTACGCAAAGCATCAATCTGATATTTCTTTTTGTACTCAAGCAGACTATCAAGGAGAATAATATCATTCTCCTTGATTATGATATCGGAAAGGGCCTCGTGTGCCCGATTCAGCGCATTCTCAAATGCAACCGCAATTGTCTGCATTTCATTCAATGCACTATCCGGCAATACTTCCCGCCCCGTAAACAACTCAATACTCTTTTTCTGTTTTTCAATATTTGATTTCAAGAGCTGAAAGGTTGACAATATTTTACTGTCATTTTCACGCCAATCAATGTTTGCCTGAGTAACACGCTTTATGTCATTATAAATCTCAGTCGCCAGCGAAACCGATCCCATGATATCATGGATAATCATATCCGCGATCTCTTTGCGTTTCGCTGAATGCTCATTAACATGATCGGCTGTCTCGCTGAACAACCGGGCAAACGATTCCGCTTCTTTTATTTTCTGAATATCCATATTCGCATCTCCGCTCAATTATTATATCTGACCGAATCTTACTATTTCATCTGCAATTCTTTCAAGCGGCAATACTCTCTCGACCCCGCCTCTAATGAATGCTTCACGCGGCATACCGTAAACTACCGAGGTTTCTTTGTCCTGCCCGACTGTCGGGCATCCCGCATTACGCATCTCAAGCATTCCCGACGCACCATCATCGCCCATACCGGTTAATATGACCCCCAGAATATTTGAGCCCCCGCTTTTTGCTGCCGAACGAAAGAGGACATCGACAGAAGGTCGGTGTCTGCTGACAAGCGGTCCTTCGACAACTTCAACAGCATATCCATTTCCCTTGCGTATGATCGTCATGTGTTTTCCGCCCATCGCGATAATTGCCCGCCCGGGTTTGATGACATCGCCGTTTTGCGCTTCTTTTACCTCTATCTGGCATATCGAGTTCAGCCTCTCCGCGAACGCGAGGGTGAACTTTTCAGGCATATGCTGAACAATGGCCACACCCGGGGCGCCGGGGGGAAGCGCTCGCAACACAACCTCGATCGCCTGTGTACCACCGGCGCTTGCACCAAGCGCAACTATCTTTTCAAGATTATCTCCATGCACACGTACAGTCGGTGCCGACAGTATCACGTCCGCACTGTTCTTTCTTTCAACGGCCGGAACGGGAACTTTGACAACCTGCAAAAGTTGTGTATTAACATTTGCTGCCGAACGGATTTCATCGACAAGAAGCTGTTCGGATTCAATAAGAAAATCTTTCATTCCGATCTGCGGTTTTGAAATGACCGAAACAGCTCCCGCAGAAAGTGCCTCCATAGTCACTCTTGCATTATTCTCAGTAACTCCTGAACAGATAATAACGGGGGTCGGGCGTTCCGCCATAATCTCTTTCAGAAAATCAATACCGTTTTTCTGCGGCATTTCGATATCAAGTATTATGACATCCGGCCATTCCTTATCCATATAACGCCTGGCAAATATCGGATTCGCCGCAGCGGCTATTACCTGAATCCCCTTCTTATGGGAGATTATATCCGTCAACACCTGCCGGACAAGCGCGGAATCATCAACTATCAGAACTTTTATATCCATGCACTAATGACCGGCTCCTTTTTAAAAATCTGACAGCTCGTCGATAGAGAGTACCTTCATGATATCGAGAAGAATTATGAATTCTTTTTTAAGCTTGCCGACGCCAGCGATATAATCTGTGCGGATCTTTGTACCAAAGTCGGGAGTCGCATCAATATCGGCCGATGATATCGGAACGACTTCCTTGACCGCATCAATCAGTATACCTACTGTAAATTCCTGTCCTTCATTATTAAGCTCAACAATAATAATGTCAGAATACTTATTGATCGATATTTTCTTAGTAAAAAAGAGCTGCATCACGTCAAGAACAGGAACGATATTGCCTCTGAGGTTTGCAACACCCGCTACATAATCCGGAACCAGAGGCACTTTGGTTACCGGAATGTATTCAATCACTTCTTTGACATATTCAATATTAATGCCATATATTTCGTGCCCCAAAAAAAACGTTAAATATTGTGCAGTTGATTCGTCTATTGCTTCTTCAGAATCAACCGCAAGAGAAAGTCCTTTATCTTTATCACTCATGGGAACCTCTGATTTAGTATGACCTCATTGAACTCATAATTTACTTTACGCGCTTTTTTCTTTCTTCAAAGTTGTGCCTCTTACCCTGGTTATCAGCCTCGGTACGTCAATTATCATCGCAACATCACCGTTACCGACAATTGTTGCACCACTGATCCACAAAAGCTTTGAAAAAAGTTTCCCCAGAGGCTTAATGACTGTCTGAAACTTGCCGACAAGCTCATCGACAATCAGACCGGCGCGCTTATGCGCATATTCCACAATCACCATATTCTCTTTTCGCTCTGCAGACTGACCATCAGCATCACTTTGTTCAAGACCGAAAAAATCGGCAACCCGCAGATAAGGCAAAGCCTCTCCCCGCAGAGAGAAAAAGTCTCCCCCCTCATTGCGGAGCATATCCTCATCGATATCAGTACACTCAACTACCATATCAAGGGGAAATACATACGAAAGGCCGCCGACTTTTACCAGAAAACCGTCAATAATTGCAAGAGTCAGAGGAAGATGAACTCGCATAGTAGTCCCGACTCCAGCCTGCGATTCGATATCCAGGCTTCCGCGCAGCGACTCGACATTCTTCCGTACAACGTCCATTCCGACACCGCGCCCGGAAATATTGGTGACCTTCTCGGCGGTTGAAAAACCCGGCTGCGTCACCATCATGAAAAGATCCGCATCACTGATGATCGCGCCGGGAGTCAAAAGGCCCTTCTCTACCGCTTTGCTGAAAATTTTATCGCGAGAAAGACCCTTTCCGTCATCCTTAACCTCGACAACTATACTGCCGCTCTCATGGAATGCATTCAGCGTCAGCGTTCCTCTGGCACTCTTGCCCTGCATGATCCGTTCATCGGGAGACTCAATGCCGTGATCGACGACATTGCGGACGAGATGCATAAGGGGATCAGTGATCTTCTCAACAATTGTCTTATCAAGCTCGGTCTCTCCGCCGAGGATCTCAAGATCAACCTCTTTCCCAAGCTCTTTGCTCAGATCGTGAACAGTCCGCCTGAATGTCCCGAAAGTGTCCCCGATCGGAACCATTCTTATATTCATGGTTGAATCGCGAATCTCATCAATAAGCCGAACCATCGTGTTAACAGCTTCAACGAGAACCTGATCGCTGCTGCGCTCCGAGAGCTCCTTAACATTGGCACTGTTGATCACGAGTTCCCCGACAAGGGCAATAAGAGAATCGATCTTATTCGCTTCTATGCGTATAGAGGATCTTGTCTTATCATCACGCCCGCGAATCTCGCGCTGCTTCTCAAGAGCCGCCTCTATCACCGGTCGTGCGAGAATTTTTTCTTCAACAAGCATATCTCCCAGCGGTTGTGCCGTATGCACTTCACCCCGGGTCTGCTGTACCGAAAGAGCCTTTGTAAGTTCAAATTGCGTCAGAGTACCGGATGCCACCAGAAGATCACCCAGCCGGTCTGGGGCCTCGGGAAGACTGTGTATCATATCGACATAATGTGCAATTGTCGATTTCGGCGGAATCACATTTATTGTACAGTCATCAGCAATAAATTCAAAAATACTGAGGATATCCTTGCGTTCTACATTACCTACAGGCTCGAAATCGATCTCGAAACCGAGATAGCACAACTCCGGATCATATTTTTCAAGCGGGGGGATTTGTGCGGTAACCATTGCAACGTTTATAATTTCGCCCTTGTTCTTCAGATAGGAAATAAAAGAAAAGGGATCAAGACCGTTCTTATATACCGAAGGGGAAAAACGCAGCGAAATATGCCAATATTTGTTGTCAACCAGCTCACCGCTATCCGCCGCCGCTTTAATCTCTTCATCGACTTCGCCGCCGATATCGGAAATTTCCGGAGAATTTACACTGACCGGCTGCGCCGCAGGCGCACCTGCGCCAGGAACAGTGACGGTCGTCTGCGAAGTGATCTGTGCGATGACGGCTGATCCCCTTTGAGTGACTTCATCAGAGAGAGGATCCCCGGTTTTGCATAGTGACAGAAGGTCAAGCAGATAGTCGTGGGCTTTTAACGATATCTGCACAAGATCGGGAGTCACCGCCAGTTCGTTCTTTCTGACAAGATCGAGCATGTTTTCAAAAACATGAGCAAATCCGGAAATCTCCGAAAAGCCGAACATACCGGCAGATCCTTTAATTGTGTGGACCTCGCGGAAGAGAGCATTGACGAATTCCGGATCGTGGCTGTTTTCCTCGAGTATAAGCAAATCCTCCTCAAGCCGCTGAAGATTTTCTGCAGACTCTTCAAAAAATATTTTCTTAGCATTTTCCAGGTTCATAGCATCACTCGAATTTTGTTATTTTGGTACCATATTTAAACGAATAATTATTTTTATCTTTCTTTGAGATGGCAAGACGGTCGTGAAAAAGACCCGCCGCCCCGTACAAATCAAGAAAACGAAGCATCGCCGGAGAATGATGGATAAAGGTGACTTTGCGTCCCGATTGGACAGCATCCTTCTTCAGTGCAAGAAAAAACTGGAATGCAGCGCTGTCCATCTCATCAATTCGGGAGGCGTCTATAGTCAACTCTGTGGAATTCGTATACAGAGGCACGAGTCCATCTGAAAGATTCCTGACTGAGTAAATATTGCACGCTCCCTCAACCACAGCGCGAACAGATGTGCCACTGCGCTCGGTACGGATATTCATATCCCCTCCTCATCCAATAAGTTTTGCGATTGTATCAATCAGAGTCTCCGGCGGGAACGGCTTTGTTATCCATGCCCGCACCCCCGCTTCAAACCCCTCACGTTTTTTCTCGTATCCGGATTCGGTCGTCAGCATTATTACCGGTACATACCGGTATGTACTGTAAGCCGCATCACTTTTAATCTTTTTAACAAAATCAAGTCCGTTTAAGTCGGGCATATTCACGTCGGATACGATTAAACTGACTCTCCTCCCGTCAAGCAGCTTCAGAGCTGAAAGACCATCATCAGCCTCAAGAACTTCGAAACCCTCATTTTTTAAAACGAATGACATCGTCATTCGAATCGCTTTTGAATCATCGACAAAGAGAATCGTCTTCATTCGGGCCACTCTCCGGAAAATGTCGGCAGTTCGCACAGGCCAAACATTCACACACTTTCAGATTATACTGTAACGGGATTACAAAGTCACTTTTTTTCTTACACTTTTTCGATAATCTGACGGATCATGCGGTAAAAAAAGTTCTGCCGCAAAAAGAATTTATTAAGTAAAAAAATTCCTTAATTTTTTTTACCATTCCCCCGCATACTCTATATTTTGAGCAGACCAAGCTCGCCCGGCAGTATTTTTTTTGTCATAATATTGCCAAGCCGGTAGTGGAGCACATCGGCACTTTCGGCGAAAAACAATATTTTTCTGGCGAAGTCTCCACCGGTGCTGCACGCTGCCAGAGGTATCTTTTCCACCTCTAAAAATTTCAAGATGAAATCGACATTCTGTTCGCCGACACTTCTTGATCCGCTCTTGACGGCAAGGACATTGGCCCCGCCGAAAACCTTGGCCTTAAGACGCCTTCTATCAACTCCTCTTTTCATCAGATCATTGATCATTATCTCCATCGCGTTTATACCAAAAAAACCTGAGTTAGTGTGAAGGACATTATCCACCGCTGTGTAGCGGCTGCTCCTGCAAGGAAGCATGAAGTGGTTCATTCCGCAATAACCGCCCTTTTCAGTAAACAGGCATACTGATACACATGAACCAAGCACCGTGCTTAAAACCACATCACCTCTGGTTACATGACACTCACCGGCAATTATGCAGTAGTGCTGTTTTTGTGTGCGCAAGAGATTCTCAACATTGCCAGCCATTTTTAGTACCTGCCAGAATGATGCGTTTATTATCTGCGGACATAGGTGGCCGAAGCAACCCCCGCGAGCGGCAGCAGAAGACCTATCAATGATTCAGAGTGTCCGACCATGAAGTACCCCCCCGGCGCAATAGATCTGCAGATTTTCTGTGCGACAGCACTGCGAGTCTCCCGGTCAAAATATATCATCACATTGCGGCAGAAGACCACATCGAAAGGTTCATCAAACGGATACTTGTTTGAAAGAAGATTCAACTGCATAAACTGCGCATGCTGACGGATTTCAGGTGCGACCCTAATCTGCTGCCTTGAATGATCTCTGCTGCACATGAAATACTTTCGGGCATATGCCGGCACCTTACTTAAAACACTCTTCGGATATACGGCGCGAAGTGCGGCCGACAACACGTGAGCGGAAATATCAGTTCCGGTAATCGTGTAACCGTAATTTGACAGTTTATTATTACTCACAAATTCCTCAATAACACATGCGGCCGAGTAAACCTCCTGACCGGTGGAACATGCTGCGCTCAGCACACGAAGCTCGCGTTCAATTCCAATCCCCCTTTGCAGCAGAAGCGGAAGCGCACTATGCATCATATAATCAAAATGAGCGGGCTCACGAAAAAAACTGGTTTCATGTGTCGAGATAAGGTCGACAAAGAAGGTGTATTCTTCACGCCCGTCAGGAGATGTAACAAAGTCAAAATAATCCGCGAATGTCTTTATTCCCAACAGATGCAGCCGTTTGGATAACCGGCCAGTCAAAAGAGGTTTTTTCGCCTCACTCATCTTGATACCGAAAGTCAGTTCGATATACTCGCTGATACGACGCCTCTCATTCTCACTCATCGTCACTGCCGAAGCGCTGACAAATATTTTTGACTGCTGATCAAGTACTGTATTCATGATGACTCTACATCGCTTGCGAAACAAATTTGTCCGGCACCCCGCAGATCGTTTCCGCGAGAGATAGATCATCACCCGAAAGAAGCCGTGAAGTTCTGAGAATAAGGATGAAATCGTTTCCGACCTTACCGATACCCTGCAACAGATCCAATGAAGCCATCTCGCCCAGCCTTGGGGGCGGATCAATCATATCAGGCTCAAGACGGATAACCCCGCGAACCATATCGACAAGTATACCTGCAAGCAGCGAAGTACCATTCACCAGGACTTCAATGACTATAATCGCGCTATCCTCCGTAGGTGAGACAGAGATCATGCCGAATTTTTTTCTGATATCAATTACCGGCAGTGCAGTTTCCCGGATTTTGACCAGTCCGGCAACATACTCCGGTGTATCCGGCAGCGGCGTTATCGGCAGATACGAGAGCACCTCGCGTGTTGAAAGAACCTCAAAGGCAAAGATACGCTTTTCAACTATGAAAGTAAGATATTGTCCCGAATTCCGGTTCTCAGATTCCATGACTTTCTCTCCTCGCTAAAACCGATCAAATTCTTTATCTTCATGATCGAGCTTTCCCTTCTCGATGTGCAGTGTACTTCCCGCGTGGGCCTGCGAGTAGCCTGTATTTTCTTGTGTTTTTTTGTATTCTTTACTTTGTGTAAAACTGTTATGCGTCAAGCGGGGGGAAGCCGATATGGATTCAGCGGTCATTTTTTTTGACATGGCTTTTGCCGAGCCTGAGGACGATACTGACAGGGAATCATTTCGCCCGCTCTTTAGAAATTCCACCGCCTCTTTCATCTGAACCGTCTGGGATGAAAGTTCTTCGGCTGTGGCTGAAAGCTCCTCGGAAGCTGAAGCGTTCTCCTGGACTACCGAATTGAGCTGCTGTATTGCGATGTTGATCTGCTGAATACCGTTCGACTGTTCGTTACTTGCCATATTTATTTCAGAGACAAGCTCCGCAGTCTTTTGGATGTCAGGAACGAGCTTATCGAGCATGCTTCCCGCCCGTTCGGCAATATCGACACTTGAACTTGAGAGCTGACTGATCTCTTTTGCGGCAGATGCTGACTGCTCGGCAAGTTTCTGCACTTCGCTCGCGACCACCGCAAATCCCTTTCCGTGATCACCGGCACGGGCCGCTTCGATTGAGGCGTTAAGTGAAAGGAGATTTGTCTGACGGCCGATCTCCTGAATAATTGAAATTTTATCAGCGATATCCTTCATCGCCTTAACTGTCATGCGAACAGCCTCACCGCCTTCCTGCGCGTCTTTAGCACTTTTAGAAGCAATCTTCTCGGTCTGATCAGCATTATCCGCATTCTGCTTTATTGTCGCGGCCATCTCCTCTATTGAGCTTGAGATCTCCTCTACAGAAGCAGCCTGTTCATTTGCACCCTGCGAAAGCTGTTCTGAGGATGACGAGACCTGCGTGGTACCGGCGGTGACCTGCTCGGCGCCCACATCGATTGTATCAACAACCTTGAGAATGGAAATAGTCAGGAGGATACCCAGAAGAATTGCAAATGCAAACGAGAGAAATACGACAACCAGCATAATCAACTTGCTTACAGCCGCAACACTCTCACTGTCGGAATAAGATGTTTTAGCAAAATCCTTTTTTGCTTCGGCCATTTCGATTATTGTCGACTGCAGCGAGAGAGAAACCTTCTGCATTTGCGGCACCAAAACCGTTGACTCACTCTCACGACCATTCACCTTATTGTCAACAAACTGGTCAAGGAGCCGGTTGTATTCATCAATCTCATTTTTAAAATTCACATACTTTTGCTTCCACTCCTGAGATATCAGTTCGGACTCAAAGTCAGCGACGTTCTGTTTCAGTTTCGCGAACAGCTCATCCGCCTTTTTATCTAAATCAGTAACATTGCTGTTTTCTGATGCCATCAACATCTGATACGCAACTATTCTGATATTCATAAAATTTTCTGTCATCTCAAGAAGAACGGTAATTGGCCCCGTACATTTATTATACATATATGCAGTATTCTTTGTAAGACTCCCCATCTGATAAATGCCGACTGCGCCGACAATAGCCGCAAGTACAGCAACCGCTATGAATCCCGAAAGCAATTTTGCGCGAACACCCAATTTCATAATTTCCTCTCTTCAACAATAAATGGAGTATGATACTCACTATTTGTATCAACTGGTCAGATGTCATCAATGGCGGCGGAGACACTGAATCCGCCGGGATTTGTGATCACACAAATCAGAACAACATTTCACACAATTTTGTGCGCAACAATTAGATATGGCGGTTCCGAAGAGCCGTCCGGTAAAGATTTTGTCTCATTTTTTATCGGGTTTTAGATAACCGCGAACAACGACCCGGCCCCCGAGAGTTAAAATGAATTGTTTTTACTTTGTCTTATCGATTTTGCATAGAGAAGAAGAAGAGCTGTATCATTCAGCTGAATAAATACAGCAGCGAAAGGAAATACAATCGGCGGAAATGGACCGGCAGAAACATATAGCATCGTCGGGATCCTTTATACACTCCGTTAATCTTTGACACCACAATCCCCCCTTACACGCTAACACGACACACCACTTTCCGAAAGAGAAGCAAGTTTCAATAAGCAGGCGTTGTAATAATACACACGGTATTATTGTTTTCCAAATTTTTTTTGCGATTTCAGGAAAATTATCTGTAAGTTATACTTTTTGTGAGACAATCCATCCGGACGATGTTGACTGCGCCGACAACATCAGCAGCAGGCAACGTAACAGCAACGAACCAAGAAACAAATTCAGCATCTACTCATAATTTTATTATTAAATTGTTATAACAATAATTCCTTTGTTTCAGATTTGTAAAAAAAGGCACAGCTATAACCGGAACGATACAGAAGCGCTCTTTAATACATTGTTGTAGCTTTTAATTAAATTTAACAATCGACGAGAGATATTTCAGCTATATTTTTATTATCTTGTAACTGATGTTTGTCAATTAATTAATTTAAAAAAAATAGCTTTTTAAAGATACATTTCAATACAGTGCTACCACCTTCACACCCGCTGCTTTTCGAGCCGGGGCCACTTAAGATAAAACTTTCCCCGCGACATGTCGGCACTCATGGACCGATCCCCTCTTTCTGTCACACCCCGATTCCCGGGAACGGAAAAGCCAGACTGATAAGCGAGCAAATTCCCGCAGATGGATTCACCGCAGGCCCTCCGTACAGATCTCCGCTTAAGCCTAGACTGCTGCGCCCCGGCTCGACGGGCGGCATACTGAAGTTGAAAATAAGGTCGGGCCGGTTGTTCGGATACCGCCGACCGCCTATGATTCGCTTTTTTTGGACGATAAGCGGTCTTTTTTGAAAATCCCCCCGCAAAGCCATGAAAATTAATTGACAGATATTATGTCTCATTTTAATCTTTCGCTAATATCGTGAAAGTAACTCATTTATTGCCCCCTGCTGTTACCGCGGTGATTCAGATGCGGACTTTCATGATTTGACGCAATAATCCCATTTCTTATCATTAGAATTCAATATTCCGGAGCCCGTAATGATTTTACATGGAGTCACCATCTCATTGTGCGTGCTTATATGCCTGTTTTTCAGACGCCTCGACAAAGCCAACATGCGCATAATGAAGCTCAAGCGTTTCACCGACACCTCATTTAAGGATTTCAAGAAGGTTGTCGACAGCGAATCCCGCCGGTTTAACGATTCTACCATTGAAATGGATCTTCTCCTGAAAAAAGCACAGAATCTTTCACAGGGAATCCGCGGATCTATCGATGAGATAGAAAAACGCATTGGGGGACTGGACAGCGGCCGTGAGAATTTGAAACACGTTGAGGATGAACTAAAGGCCGCTTCCGGAGCGGCTGAACAGGTCAACCGCCAGGTACGGTATATCGAAAGCGTCAAGAATAACTTCAGTGCGTTTATTTCCAAAATTAATGCGCTTAATGAGTCAATGGTTCAGCTCGAGAAGAATAATGATGCGCTTTTCTCTCAGTTTAACGAGCGGCTGAGGGAGCGCTCGCAGGAGATCACGGGTGAACTCGTCAGCGAGCTTCAGCGCATCCGCGAGAGCGTTGCGGGCAGTGAGGGCGAGATCATCACACAGGCCCGCGATAAAGTTTCTGAGCTTCAGACTGATTTTTCACGGGCTCTTTCTGCGATGGAACGCAATGTAAGCGCCGCGGGTGAATCGGTGATGCAGCAGACGCGCGCGAAGATCGATACCATGACCCGTGCGGTCGCACAGATCGAACAGCGCGTTGAAGGTGCGGAGCGCAAGGTCTTCACCGAAATTCAGGATCGCGTGATTGCACTGGAGGACACTGTCGCCAATTTCAGGAGTGAGATTCTTAACGCAAAGGATGAAACAGTGTCTCGTGTTGCCGTTGAAGTCGATCAGCTCAGTGCACGCGTAGCGGAGCTGAAGTCGACGGTCTCCGGTATCGAGTCTAATATGTTTGACGAGATCAAACGCGAGTCCCGCATACTTGATGAGAAGGTCAAGGATACCGTACGCGATTTTGAGGCGAAGAAGAGCGATCTTCTTGAGCAGGCGGAAGGCGAAGTCAGTCAGATGTTCGGAAAGATCAACAACCTTGAGATCACACTCAACGAGACACGCTCGCGCCTCATCGCGAGCTTTGAAGACCAGACGGACAAAATCCGCGCGTCGATCGACGAGTTATCTCTCCATTCTCTGGCCAAGAAAGACGAAATCGTGAAAGAGGCTCACCGTGAAGCGGAGAAGCTGCACAAGATAATCGATGAGTTTTCAGAACGGTATCATGCGGCCGAAGAGAGTCTCAATGATGCCGCCCGCGATCATATAGAGACTCTTCGTGCGGAGTACGCGTCAATTGAAAGAAACATGGGCTCTTTTACCACAAAGATCGGTGCGCTTGACGAGAAACTGCGTCTCGACGCCGATACCCGCAGCGAAAAGGCACGAGCGATGTACGGCGAATTTGAAACACATCTTGCGGAGCTGAAAAGCGAGATTGTTAATTACGAAAAGTCCAACCGCATTTTCTCGCGCACCGACGAGATGATGGAACGCGTCGACAAGGCGATGACAGAATTCAACAGCGCGATCGAGCGCTCTAAAAGCGAGGCCGCTGAGCTTGAGGGCTTTATAAGTGAGATGGATGAGTTCCGTGATGCCCGCAGGGATCTTGAAAAGGAGCTTAAAATATACTCTTCAAAACGTGAAAAGCTTCAGCATATCGCGACAGATATCCAGGCGCTTTTTGATATCGCGCATGATGTATCGGGTAAAGCTGAATTCATCACCGACAGTCAGGCGCGGGTGGATAAGGTGGCCGCAAAAATCGAGCAGGTGAACGTCAAATTCGCAGCAATTGATAAAAAAGTTGAGGAGCTGCGTGAATACGAGGATTATATAGCCTCTCATGTCGCCGGTATCGAGCGCATTGAACAGACCGTTGCCGCAGTCGATAAGCGCATCACCGGTTTTCAAACGCTGATGGAAAAAAGCGAATCACGCGTCAATAAGATGCGCGAGTACCTGCAGTCTGTCGAAGAGGCCACGCACATACTCAAGACGAAGGAACACGAGATCTCCGCGCTGAAAGACCGCTTCGAAGAGATCGACAGTCTCTCGGAGTATATGGAGAAGCGTGTTGAGCAGATTCAGGTCATGATCAGAAAAATCGAGAATATGCGTTCTGAAATCGAAGTGACTGACGGACGGCTCAAGGAGATGTTTGACCGCACCGACAAGAAGATGCAGCAGTTTTCACAATTCATTCAGACTGTAGAACCTGATAATCTGATCACAAAAAAAATGAATCCCGAATTGAAAATCACCCCCAATGTCTCCGATAAGATTGTTAAAACGATTCGCGAACTCTCTGAAAAGGGGTGGTCTGCAAACGATATTTCCCAGCAGCTTCTTGTTGAAGAGAATATGGTCCGTCTGATAATCAATACATCGGCGCATTAGGATCCTATACTGATTAATGCATCAGCTTTTCATATTTTTTCTGCATATTGCGGAAGGCAAGCGCCTCCGCAATATGGTTTGTTTTTACCGCGGATGAATTTTCTAGATCCGCAATCGTCCGCGCAATTTTTATTATTTTAAAAAACGAACGGGCAGATGGCAGGGTGTTTCCCCTCTCGAGTAAAAAAGATTCCGCCTCACCGTCAAGATTGCTCCACCATGCGATATCTGTTCCCGTAACCTGCGAATTGTAACGGATACTCTTTCCCTCATAGCGCTGTTTCTGCAAAAATCTAGCCCGCTCTACACGATACAATATACGCTCGGAGGGTTCTGAAGCGCTCTTCTGCAGAAGCTCCTTGTGTTCGACGCGAGGTATGTACACCTCGATATCGATGCGGTCAAGCAGCGGCCCCGCGATTTTCGCATAATATGATGCGATCGCTTTTTCGGTGCAGCTGCATTGAAATGCGTTGTCAAAGACATATCCACACCTGCACGGATTTGCGGCTCCGATCAGCATGAATCTGGACGGGAATCTGAAAGCCGCACTGGCGCGAGAAATGGTGACCTCCCCGTCTTCGAGCGCCTGGCGCAGGGTCTGAATCGCCGCAAAGGAGAATTCTGTCAGCTCGTCGAGAAAGAGTATGCCGTTATGCGCAAGCGTAACCTCTCCGGGACCGGGAACATGACCGCCGCCGACAATTGATGCCGACGAGGAGGTGTGGTGCGGATTTCTGAAGGGAGGAGAGATAATTAATCCCTCGCTTTTGCTCTTCGATGAACAGGAGTGAATGATTGAAGTCTCGATTACCTGCTCATCATCCAGATTCGGCATGATCGACGGCAGCGCGCGGGCCAGCATTGTCTTGCCCGCGCCGGGAGGCCCGTACATGATCATGTTGTGAAATCCCGCCGCGGCTATTTCCAGCGCCCGCTTGCCCTGGTACTGGCCGGCTATCTGTGAAAAATTGAACTGTTCGTGCCGCACGGGCACACTTCCGCCCCCCTGATAGACACTTCCCTTTCCGCATATAGCCGCGCATGCCTCATTGAGCGTTGCGACCGGAAATACAGATACCTCTTTTATCGATGCGGCCACATCCCTGTTCTCGAAGGGGACGACCAGCGATGTGATTTTTTTCCGTGCGCAGAAAAGTGTGATTGCCAGCGCCGACTGAACCGGCCGCACCGATCCGTCAAGAGAGAGCTCTCCGATGACGGGAAATTTGGGTATGGTTGCGATCTGTCCCGAAGCATAGAGAATTGCCAGTGCAATCGGAAGGTCGAAACTTGAGCCCTGTTTTTTCCATCCTGCGGGGGCAAGATTGACTATGAAGTGTTTCGGGGGGAAGTCATAGCCGCTGTTTTCTATCGCAGAGCGGATCCGCTCGCGTGATTCTTTGACCGTCGAGTCGGGAAGACCGACAATCGTAAATCCGGGAAGGCCCCGTATCGTATCAACTTCGATACACACGGGAAATGGTTCTATTCCGTTGATGCCGATTGATGAAAATTTTGATAACATCTTCTTTTCCCCGCCGGTGCATGGGCTGTGCCCGCATTTCCCGCACTGCAGATATCATAGCGCTCAATATGAAGACGTTTCAAAAATGGAAATTGTAAAAAAAAACTGAAAAAAATCTGTGTACCTCACCGCGATGCCGTCCGAGGTTACGCTTCCTGTATTAAAAGAATCGACACTGCGCCATCAGAGCAGCTTTATCAGCCGCAAAAAATCAGCCTGATCATCAAGGTGCTGCTGCTGCCACTGTGCAGCCGGAATAGCCGGTATCTGGCCGGCTTCGTAACTCTTTCGCATAGCAAAATCGGTTGCCATGATAACAAAAATAATCTCACGCCCAGAGGCGGTGTCGGCGTACCCGCACAGCGACAGCGAATACGCAAGAGAGCCTGTCTTGGCGCTGATTCCTGCGGATTGCTCAGCGTTGAGCCTGCCGCGGACACTGTACCCCTGCCCGAAAGGATCCAGCAGCGTGCGGATACTCACACCGCTGAAATTTGTAATATAACACTGCAATAACACATCCGCGAGCAGCCGCGGGCTCAGCCGGTTTTTAGAAGAGAGCCCGGATCCGCAGACGATAAGTGAGCCGCCCTGCCCGTTCGGCTGCCCGGACATGGCGGGCAGGTCCCGCATCGCCTGCGGATTTTGCGCGAGTGTCATTGCGTAAATTAGTTCTGAGGAGTGGTTGATGCTGTAAAATAATATTTCAGGGTACATCATTACCAGAGGCTCTGAGATTATTGAAACGAGCTCCTTTGCATCAGCGGGGACCCTCTTTCGAGAGGGGCTTCCCCCCTTAACACCGCCGCGGGCAAGTTCGTTAAAAAAGAATAGTGCCGTTTGTTTCGCAGGGACAAACGAAGGAGGAGAAGTAAGAAAACCCGAATTGTCGCCGGAAAGAAAAAATGGAGGATCCTCTTTAGCGGCAAGCGGCGGCACTGTCTTCGCGGGGACGCCTTGCCGCTTCGCCTCTATTTTTGAATAATCGTATGATATGCAAAGTGAAGTGAGGCCGCGAAGCGGATTTGCCTTCAGCACATCCTGCAGCATCGAATCGTCATAACAGCAGGGACCTGTAATCTTTCTGATTCCGCTTTTGACAACTTTGTCTGCGAGTTGACGAAGATCATCCGAAGTCAAAAGCGGGTCGCATCCGCCGACCAGGTACAGCGCGCCGTTCACACTGCCGTCAACGATCTCGCCTGTGTACATGACCCGCGTGCGGAAGCGGCGGTCACTTCCCAGCACACGGTGCGAACTAAAAAGAGTGATGAGCTTTGTCGCGGATGCGGGAATGAACCGGCTGCTGCAGTTATGCTCGCAGAGAACTTCGCCGCTTTTGGCATCCAGGACAATATAGCCTGTGTTCTCAGCGTCACGCAGTGCCGCAATTACCGCGTCATTGAGGGGGCGGGGATCGAAAATATTCTCAGTTTCTTTTTCAGCTCCGCTGCAGCTTATTAATATCAGAATCAGCGGAATAAAAAACTTTACCGTACAGCGCAATTTCAGAATGCGGGGGGATTCGTGTACAAATATTCTATCTGACAGCTGCCTCACGGCAGATATTGCGCTCTCACTATTAATTCTCATTTCGCAATTCAAAAATTATTAAGCTGCATTATCTGCTCGTGAAATATCGGCTTGTTGTAAAGAAAACCCTGATAGTGATCGCAGCCGAAACGTTTGAGATACTCCGCTTCAAATGGTGTTTCAACACCCTCGGCCGTAGTCGAAAGATTGAGCGTCTTCGCCAGCCGTATGATCGTTTCAACAATCGCGATCGATTCGGGATCACGCTCCATCGAAAGAACAAACGACTGATCGATCTTCAGCTCGTCAAGGGGAAACGACCGCAGGTACGACAACGATGAGTAACCGGTGCCGAAATCATCCAGAGAGATGCGGATACCCTTCTCACGCAAATGTATCAGTGTATCTCGGACAACTACGCTGTTGCCGATAAGAGACGACTCAGTAATTTCCAGCTTCAGCCTGTTTGCGGCAAGGCCTGAATCAGCGAGGGAATCCATTACGCAGCCGACGAAAGAGTTACTCATGAACTGCCCTGAAGAGACGTTGACAGAAACGTGCAGCGGTGCCGGCCAGACCTGTGCATCCCTGCATGCCTGCAGAAGAATCCATCTGCCGATGTTCACCATCATTCCGTTCTGCTCCGCCAGAGGGATGAATTCTGATGGTGAAACATTGCCAAGCACCGGTGAATTCCACCTTATGAGCGATTCGACTCCGACTATTTTGCCGGACAGCACACTGACCTGCGGCTGGTAGACAAGTTTGAATTCATTACGATCGAGGGCTCTGCCGAGTTCATTAATAATCGCAAGCTTGTGCAATTCGTGTTCTGCGAGTTCCCGGTCGTACGCACGCAGCGTGTGTACGCCGTTTTCCTTCGCGGCCTCGAATGCCATCTCCGCGCACTGAAAGATTCTCTCAGGTGTTATTTCATTATCACCGATCTCATCGGGGAACACCACGTAACCGGCTGAAGCGCGCAGCTCAAGAGATTCATTTCCCACGGCAATCGGTTTGCAGATCATCGAGAGAAATTCTGAAGCCTCTTCGTGAAAATCGTCCGAAGGACTCATAAAAAAAACTGCAAACTCTTCACGCGCGATGCGTGCGGCGAGAACCTCTGTTTTCTGAGAGAATTCCCTCATGCGGTCCGCGATGCGCTGCAGTATAGTTTCGACGGTAAGATGCCCGAAGATGGCATTGATGATTTTCAGATTATCGATTGAAAAATGCAGAAGCACACTGCGCGAGATATACCTGTCAGCAGCGATAAAATATCCCTGAAAAAACTTGTGCAGATAATAGCGGTTTGCCAGTCCGGTCAATGTATCGATGTTTGCCTGGCGTTCGGTCTCCTCTTCGTGCAGCTTGCGCTCAGTCACATCCCGCCCTACCCCGCGCCATCCTCTTACCTCACCCGATGAGGAAATTAGCGGCTTTCCCGTCAGCATCCACCAGCGCAGCACGCCGTCAATGCGTATTGTCAGCATGAATTCTCTGAAGGGCATCGGATTACGCAGGCGCCTCGAGAATGAGCGCAGACGTTTTTCATCATCTTCATCTATCCGTTCAAATGTCGATGCGATTATATCTGTGTATTTCTTCCCGTACAATTCATCCGTTGTTTTGTGAAACAGCTGAGCCATGCGGACAGACACATAGGTTAATCTTCCCTCGTTATCGAGTTCCCAGAGCCAGTCACCGGCATTCTCCTCAAACTCTCGTAATAAAAGTTTTATTACTTCATTTTGCTCTTCAATTTTTACATGAGTCGATATGTCCCGCGAAATACCAAGCAGCTCGACGGGGTTTCCCCCGTCATCCCGTATTATTGATGCGACCGCTTCAATATCGATTATGCGGCCGTCTTTACACGGCTGCTGTGCCCGGATGCGGATATTGTACTTCGGATCATCCGGCGCAAGTGCGGCGGAATCCCGGATAATCTGAAAGACACTGCTGTATGACTCGGCGGTAAAAGAGTGCTCAAGCGGTGCATTCATGACCTCTTCGGGAGTGTATCCGCGCACTGCATGCACCGAGGGGCTTACATAGCTGTAACGCAATGTCGCCAGATCTATCATCCATATCACGTCAAGGGTATTATCAGCAATTATGCGGTACTTCTTCTCACTCTCCTTAAGGGCGATCTCTGCATTTTTCTGATCGGTGATATCCTGCACAATGCCGATTATTCCGATTACCTCACCCGCGGCATTGCAATAGGGAACCTTCGATGTCGATGACCAGTAAAGACTTCCTTCTGCTTTCAGGTGCTGTTTGATGATGTTCATCTGCGGTTTTTTTGAGGTGATGATCTCCCGGTCGATTTTTTCGTAGATTTTGACACTTGGATCAAAGGGCAGCTCGTCATCGCACTTGCCGGTCAAATCTGAAGGCTCAAGCCCGATAATGCCTGAGTACGCATTATTGACCAGCTGATAGCGCAAATTGACATCTTTGAAATAGATAAATGCGGGAAGTGTGTTTATAAGTATTTCCTGTTGGCGGTTACTCTCCGCAAGCTGATCTCCGATCCTTCTGCAATCCTGCAGTGCTCTGGTCAGATCATTATGATATGCTGAAAATTCCTCAAAGAAATCCGGTTCATGCTTCGGCAACTCAGGTGCCCCGGATTGCCGCACTGCATCGCGCGCAATGGGTGAGCGCAAAGTATCAACACTCCCGGGAGTGCCCCCGTGATTTGCGGAAAGCTGGCGGGTCTGCCAGATTAAATGTGATAGCCGTGTCTGCAGTACACGCACCGGCCGGAACAGCGGATTCTGCTCTGAGGGATCGGGGACAACATCGCCTCTCGACAGGCGTTCGACCGCTGCTATAGTTTTTTTATGAAGCTCTATCTCCTCACGCAGCAGAGCGCAGAGCTCCTCCTGTGCTGCATTTTCTGCAGAACCCTCAGGGCGGGGGGGAAGCTCTTCATCAATACTGCCGTTTAAGAAAGCCCGCAGTCGCGCTACCATCTCCTGCAGATATTTGACATCGTCCATCTCTGCTCCGTAATTACGGCGGAAGTCACTATCTTCGCCATCCATATCAGTCGTTCAATAAAGGGGAAACACTTACGTTAGCAGTCTACTCGATAAGTGTGTAGACTTTCATCGGACCGATCCCCTTGATGTCTACTGTCCGTTCATTATCAAATTTATATGATGAATCCAGTTTTTCCGCAAAAGCGGATGAGCACGTAATCTGCATCGGATCCGAAACGTTTTCCATTCGCGATGCGATATTTACCGTATCCCCGAAAATATCGTAAAGATATTTTTTTGTTCCTACGATTCCACCGACAATCTCACCGCAGTGCAGCCCGATTCTAATTTCCCACTGAACCTCGTTGTGCGCGTTGTACTCATTAAGGTATGAAGCAATCCCACACGCGGCTCTGGCCATACGCTGCGGGTGATCCTTCTGCTGCTGCGATATAGAGCACACCGCCATATATGCGTCACCGATTGTCTTTATCCGCTCGCAGCCGTTGCTTTCCATTATATCATCAAAAGCACTGTACATGGTGTTGAGCTGGTTTATCAGCTCCTTCGGGGTCAACGCATTCGAATTTCTGGTAAAGTTTACAAAGTCCGAGAAGAAAACCGACACGTCGGGAAAGCTTTCCGGTTCGCTGGTTCCCTTTTCTTTCAGCTCTTCAGCGACTTTTTTGGGAAGTATCGTGTGCAGCAGCGTTTCCGACTTCTGCCGTTCAGATTCAATCTGTCTTTTAGCTTCGCGAAGATTAATATGAGTCGTGACCCTCGCGATCACCTCTTCTTTTTGAAACGGCTTTGAAATGTAATCTACCGCACCGCTGGTAAACCCCTTGACTTTGTCCTCTATCTGGTTCAGCGCAGAGAGAAAAATTACCGGTATATCGTTTGTCAGCGGATTTGCCTTCAGAGCCGCTATCGTCTCATACCCGTCCATTCCCGGCATCTTGATATCAAGTAAAATAAGGTCGGGCTGCGCCTTGAGTGCGATCTCGATGGCCCGTTCACCGCTGCGAGCCTGCAGCGGTGAAAAGCCTTCGACTGTCAGCGTTTCGGTCAGCACTTTCAGATTTTCTTCTATATCATCAACCAGAAGAATGCGCATCTGCTGTTTTTCCATTGTCTGTCAACTCCTTGCGATTGTTATTGCTTCAATCATTTTCCTGATCTTCTCTTCCTTGAAATCAGAAGCCGCCTTGATAATTTCCGCGGTAAAAACCGCCGCATCTCCGGTGCACGGCGTGCTTTCCATCAGCTTTTTCACAGATGAAAAATCGTTTATCTCGAGATACGACAGAATACGATCCGTGACATCTTTTGGTATATCATCTGCCGCCGCCTTAAAATCAGGTTCAACGCGCGTGATCTGTTCGTTAGGCACACTATCGTCATATTGAAAAATAACACCGGCCTTCTCTGAGATCAATGAAAAAAGAGAGCTCATCTTGAACGGCTTTGCAAGAAATCCGTCGAAACCCGCCTCGGTAATCCTCTTTTCGTCATGCTTGAAGGCGCTTGCGGTCAGGGCAAAAATCTTCGAATTTGATATCCGTTTGTCTGCGCGTATTGCGGCAACAGCCTCATATCCGTCCATTACCGGCATCCGTATATCCATGAATATCAACTCGGGACGAAACTCCAGCGCGGCGCTTATGGCCTGTCTGCCGTCTTCAGCCTCCTGAACAACAAAACCGGCACGTTCAAGCATCTGTTTCAGTATCAGGCGGTTGTTATATTTGTCATCGACAATCAGGACCTTATAAGTTCGACTGCCCGCTATCCCGGTAATTATCCGCGTCTCCTCTTCGGTCTTGTCAGGCGCATCCGCAAGCTTGAGGTCAAGGGTAAAGCTGAAAGTGGAACCGCTTCCCGGCGTGCTGGAAATCTTAAGCTCGCCGCCCATCATCCTGATATAACGGCTTGAAATCGCAAGTCCGAGGCCTGTTCCCCCTTCATTTGTCGTGGTACTTGACTGGACGAAAGGCTCAAGTATCAGATCGATTTCGTTCTCATCAATGCCCTTGCCGGTATCGGTAACCGCGAGTTTGATTTTACCCTCTTCGGATCCGGCTACCAGGGTGATTCCCCCCTCTTCGGTAAACTTTACCGCGTTGCCCACGAGGTTGATCAGAATCTGCCGTAATTTGCCCAGATCGCCCTCGATGTATTCGGGCAGATCGTCCAGCAGTTCCATATCAAAGCTGAGTCCTTTTTTTTCGCACCTTAGTGAAAACATCTCGTGAATATCAGAGATAAACCGGGGAAGATTAAATACTGTATAGTGAAGTTCAGCTTTCCCCGCCTCAATTTTTGATATGTCAAGTATGTCGTTGATAAGACCGAGAAGATGCTCCCCGCTGCGGGAAATGATCCGTATTTTATCGCGCTGTCCATCGGTAAGATTCTTGTCATTCACCATGAGCTGCGTAAAGCCGAGAACCGCATTGAGCGGAGTGCGCAACTCATGGCTCATGTTGGCGAGAAATTCACTCTTGAGTCTGTTCGCCTTTTCGGCCTCAATCTTCGAGCGTTTGAGATTCTCCTCAAACTGAATCTGCGCGTCGATGTCACGAAGTATCGCGGTGTAGATAGGCCCGTCGGGTGTTACCGTTGTGCTGATATTCGCCTCGAAATTAAGTACACGGTCATTACCGAAACCGGTGAACCTTCTTCGTCTGTTTTCCTGCGCGATAAGAAAATCAATAAAGGCATGATCGTCCTCGCCGCAGCCGCACTTATCAATCTCATCCTGAGTAAACAGATTACGTAATACAAAATTTGACACTTCATCGCGCTTCCTGCCGAAATACGCTTCAGCCGCGGGATTAAAAATAAATATCTTGCCGTTTTTATCAAAAGAGAGAATCGGATCAGCCGCATTATCGATTATTTTTCTGAGCCGGTCCTGGCTCAATTGAATCTCCTCTCTTCGTTTTGTGAGAAGAATATTAATTGAATTGAAAATATCAGAGAACTCATCGTTGGCAACTATGTCTATCTGCTCATTTTCCGCCGCTTTGATACTGCCGCAGATTTTGTTTTCTACATTTTCAGTACCGCCTCTTGTAAGAATATTTAATTTTGAGGCAACGGTTAATAAAGGATTTCTCAGCTCGATTTTCAGTAACGCAAGCACTCTCATCGCAAGAAGAATAAAGAGAAAGAAGCGGATAGTAAGAACCTTCATGCTTTCTTTTATCCGGTCATTCTGCAGATACCGCCCCGGATTGAAAATTCTGTCTCTCTTTCCTTCAAAAAAGAGCGACTGCCTGAACTCAAGAAATTGGCGCAGGCGCATAGATAACGTTGAATCACCGATTGGTGAGGCCGGTGCATCCGGTAACTCTTCAATCAGCAGGTTCTGCGGGCCGCCTTTTGTAAGCGCATGGCCGATCATGACAAAGTCAAATGTAATCAGACTCATCTGCATCAGAAGAAAAAAGAGCATAGAAAACAGCGCGCGGAATGTCTTTCTGATAAATGAGTTCTGCTTCATATGAACGGTGGTTCCCTGTTGAAGTATTGCGCGCTTAACGGGAAATAAAATATCAGAAAGGCTCATTGTCATAAGAACTGAAGCGAACAGACCGTTCGCGAGACTCTGCATCAGGCCGAGAAAGTAGGTCCCCCTGCGGTCAGCATCGAGGATGTCCTTTGTCATGTGCAGTTCGAACAGGCGGCCGATGATGAATCCGGTGACTATCGTAACAGTCAGAATTTTGTCCAGATTGTTCAGTCTGTGCATAGCCAAATTGCGGCATTGCGGTGTACTGTCGCGTCCGGCGGATTGATCTTTCCAAACGCACAGCATCGGCTTCATGTACGCGCCGATGACGAGTGTCACCACGACAAACAGCATGAGTACGAACAGGCTCTCGGGAAATGAGAAGAGTGAATCCAGAGAATTGTGAAATGCCTTACGGATTGTCGTGCCCTGAAATTCCGCGACGGCTAATATTATCAGGGGTATAGCTATTATCGTAGCAATAATTTTAAGTGCTATCGGTTTATGTATGTCGCAGCCGGATCGGCCGTGATGCCCGTGGTGCTTCAAATGACGCCTCCGTTGCGTTCTGTGGGGGATGGACGTATTCAGATGTCTGATTATATATTGACCACAAGGTTACTATAAAGTCAAGGGTATTAAAGCCCCCGCGAATAATTCAGAAGAGGGTAAGTGCGGCGAAAAAACAGTTGACTTTTCCCTAAAATGCTCATGATTATACATCCTGAATCAACGTCCCGCGAAGCGTTTACGACGTTACGCAAAAGGCAGCGGATCATTCGTTCCCCTTTGTCGGAGATTGCACTCTTAAAACTCTTTACAGGTGGTTTTGCCATGAAAAAAATTTTTATACCCGTACTGCTTGTCGCCCTTATTGCGGGCTGCAGCTACAACAACCTGACCGTACGCACAACGGTTAAGGGCAACATTCTCAGCAACATCAAGTTGCTTTATACCGATTCGGCATCCGGCGCCCGTCAGGCTCTCACTGAAGGAAGCACCGTTGCGATTGACTCTGACGGATATCAGACACTGCATGTTGATTTGAGCGGCACATCTGAAGCCGATCACATCAAACTTACTTCAGAGATGAAGCGGGGTATGAAGGTCTTCGTTGTTGTTCTTCGTGCTGACAACAAACAGGAGATTGCAAGAACAGAAGTTCCGCTCCGGAGTATCGAAGGATACCGTCAGCAGAATACCCAGACCATTACCTATGACCGCCGCGGCCGTCCTGTCGGTGAGCCGACGATGGTAGCCGGAGAGCGCAGAGTTGTCGGCGAGACCGAGTACAGCGACAACAGTGTAATACCGGTTGATGTAAACTTCGCATCGGCGTCTGCCGGACGCACCGAAGCAGTTGCCTTCGTAGAAATTGATTACAGCGCATACGAGCAGGATCGCAACATCAACTCAAAAGTTTTCAACGGAACTGACCTTGCTTCAGATCTTCAGAAATCCCCGAAAGATGTTACGGTGACTCACACTATTAACTACCGTGAAGCGTATTTTGACACCGTGCGCAAAACCCGTTCCACCAACATGGTTATCAGCAAACCCGGCGCACCTGCATCAGCACCGGCACCGGTTGTCACACCGGTTGAAAACGGCAATGATGATGTGAATACAATCCCCGCTGAAGGCGGCGAATCTGACGTAGACTCGATGATGCAGATGGATTGATCAGCTGAACCAAGAAGCAGGAAAAAAAAGCGGCCTGATCGCCGCTTTTTTTTATTCCTGTTTATTCCGTATTACTCTGCCCTGTTGTTCACTTTCCAAAATAGTGTAAGACACAATCACCCGTGAAATTTGAAAAATGTGATTTTTTCTTTAAGATGATCCGCCATTGACGAAAGTTTCTCGACGTTTCCGGCAATTTCCTCGGCGCCGCCTACTTCCGATTGAATCATCTGGTTAATATTATTCATTGAATTCATGATCTCTTCAGATGCTGTACGCTGTTCTTCCGCCGTCAATTTAACTTCATCTGAAAGACTTTTCAATTCCATAATACTCGAATTAACCGATCGGTTTGCGTCCTGCTGCTTATGAACATCTTTGATTATGATATTCATCATTTCATCAATTGACTCAACACCCGCAATAATTTTACTGATCCCTGAGATTGTATCGTCAACTTTCTTCATACCATCAGTAATTTCGTTGTTATTTTTCTCAATCAGAGATGCGATTTGGCTTATACTTGAAGCGGTCTGATCCGCCAGCTTGGAAATCTCATCAGCCACAACCGCAAAACCTCTGCCTGAATCACCCGCTCTTGCCGCCTCAATTGCCGCATTGAGCGACAGGAGATTAATTTCACCGGATATATTACCTATTATCTGAATTATATCAGTAACCTCTCTGGAACTTTTTGAGATTTCATCCATGCTTGAACTCATAAGATTCAATGCTTCACTTCCGATCTTAGCCTGCTGCGTAATATCTTTTGACTGCTCCCTTGCTTTGGAAATTCTTTCAGCCATAACATTGATTTTATCCGACAGTTCCATTATCAATGAAATAACTTCATTCAGTTTGCTATGCTGCACCTGAGTATTATCTGAAATATTATTTACTCCCGCAGTTACCGCTTCCATTGTTGCGGTTATCTGTTCAGAAGTAGCTGCCTGATTCTGTGTGTTAGTTGAAAATGATGAAGCGGTTTCAAAAAGCCTTTCGGAAGAAACATTCAGATCATCTGCCACATCAGAAACTTCTTTCAGTACATCATTTAATTTCTGAATCAAATTATTGAACATGGCTCCGAGCGCGTTGATTTCATCATTCGCATTCTCACGAACCGGGTACCTGGTATTAAAATCACCGGAACTTCCTTTAACAAAGATATTGTTAAACAAGGATAATGATTTCAATATATCCTGAGTGATCGCAACAGCAACAATTATTGATATTAAAATAGTAAAAATTGCAACCACTAAAGATATTTTTTGCGCTTCCATTATCTGCTTTTGACTTTTGGAGTGATCTTCGTTAGATATTTTTTCGGTGTAATCCTCCAGTTCAGATAAATTACTGATATACTCGTTCATAAGGGTCACGAGGCTGTTTATCACAGTGATACTGCCCTCGGAATCTTTTTCATCCAGTTTTTTATTTACATTTGCCAGCAGTATCGTCCATTTGTAGTGCAATTCTTCCAATTCAATAATCAGTTTCTTTTCATCTACTTTTTTAATCTCCCCCTTCATTTGCAATATTTTGCCGCTTATGGCAAGTTCAGGACTTTCAAGCTTGTATTTAATTATCTCTCTTACATTATTATATTCTTCTCTTGTTACTGCATTTTTACATTCCAATAGAATATTGTAGAACTTGATAAATTCATATTTCGCAATCATTGCACTTTTTGAAATATGTACCGCCTGATACAGCTCTTCTGTATTGTTTCCGGAATCCATTAATGTCTTTTTAAAATAAACACTTACCGAAATGAAAGCAATCAGGATAAGGATAAAACTTCCCGCCAGCTTGGTTCTGATCTTGAAATTAAGCAATGCCGATCCAGTGGTCTTACTGCTCTGTTCAATCATAGCTCCTCCCGGATTGTTTCTGCCTGAGTTGCTTTTATTTGAACATAAGCATATCAGCGTTATATGTCAACATAGATGACGATATACACGCATACACGCACTCAGAATCCGAGATTTTCTTTTACTATTAGAACGTGTACCGATCCTTTTGGAAAGCTGCGACTGAGTATTGTAGTCACCCCGCATATACGATTATCAGAAGTGCAGTTGGTACACTCACCGGTGATTGTGCATGGATTTTTTGTGTTAAATCTGATGTTGTTGAGAACCGATGCGACATGACGGTCCCGCTCAAGGGCTGAGGCGAGATCACGCGTTATCTTGGTCCATGAGGTGACTATCACCCTTGTCTTCGGACCGTACGTTATCCCCGCACAGCGGTTACCCCACTTATCGGTCAGCACCAGTTCTCCGCCTTGACTGAGCGCGTTACAGGAAGAGAGAAAAAAATCGGCACTCAGCATTTTCAACTGAAGTGCATCTTTCGCCTCGGGTGAAAGCGAGGCATCATCCCGATTTAACAAGTTCGGATACGCACCTGACTTGAAGTGATCGTCAAATCCGATCTGGGCCAGGGTACGCGATCCGCCATAACCGATAATTGCATCCTTATGAATCAGCTTCGCAAGATAAGCAAGAGCATCCTCTTTCGTTTCGACAGATTCAGCAGTAAAAAAATTTTTTCTCAGCGCGCTCAATGTCCTCTTTACGATAATTTCTTTTTGAATATCCAGCTCTTTCATACAATTCCCCCTTTTACCATTTGTTATAGTGAACGACAGTCTCCAATGATTTACGAACCTTGGCCCTGAAGGCATTCTCCTGCGGATAACCGACAGCGATAACCAGCCGCACCCGTTTTGCCCGGGGAATACCAAGAATTTTCTTAAGCTTTCTATTGCTGAACCAGCCCATGATGCAGCTTCCGAGCCCCTGGTCAGAGGCACACAGTGCAATATGTTCGGCAGCGATTCCTATATCCATTTGCGCGTAATGCTGATCTTTTAAAATGCCGCCGAATTTCGAGGATAGATTGGCTTTCTCCTCTACAATCACTATATAGGCGCTGCAGTTGCGGGTGAATTTATTGAATGGCAGGGAACGATCCAGCAATGCAGGTGATAGATCCTTTGCAACTGAGGAATCATCGACAATGACAAAACTCCACGGCTGGCTGTTGCATGCCGAGGGACTGAAGCGTGCGGCTTCAACGCAGGCTGTCAGTTTATCCCGTTCAACCGGTTTATCCTGATAGGAACGACAGCTATACCTTTTTTCGGCCAGATTTAAAAAATTCACAGGTACCTCCGTTTGATATATCACTCGCGCAATGCTCACCAGCGTTTGTCAGGAGCTGAGAACATGACACTTCGCGTCAAAAGGGAACTTCAAAATGTACTAAATCGAGGTTCACATTTGACTTTTCCGAAGAATTCGACCGGTGGAAATTTAGTCAAACACAATACATCCGGTCTCATCAGACGCGAATCTGAATTATTTCGTCTCATTCAAGAGGCCCGGCAGTGGCAATAGAATCCGCATCAAGAGCCGATGAGCGGAGGACGTACCGCCGCATTACGGCACGACAAATGGCCAGATTAACGTGATGGTTACGAATTGTGACTTTAAAAAAAATAATTAATTACTTGATCATATATTACTATATAGTAATATATGATCAAGTAATTAATTGATGGAGGCAATATTGATGGACACACTTAAAAGAGCTATGGAAATCGTTGACGTCGCACCGGTGGCAATTCTCACAACTATCAACACCGCCGGATACCCCGAAAGCAGAGCGATGCTGAATCTGAGAAATGAAAAACTCTTCGGCGATCTTGCGGTGAAAATTCATGCGCTCGATGACGGGACAACGCTTATCTTTACCACCAACACATCTTCTTCGAAAATGAAGCAATTAACCGCAGACACGAGGGTCTCTCTGTACTACTGTATTGCAGAGTCCTTCAAAGGCGCGTGGATATCGGGAGATATGCAAATACTTGACTCACCGGAGGATAAGGAGTTCTTCTGGCAGAACGGTTGGGAGATGTATTATCCGCTCGGCAGAAGCGATCCGGATTATACGGTATTGAAGCTTGTGCCGCAACGGCTCCGGGTTTACGGAAATCTCGCAGTCAATGAATGGAAAAGAGCGTGAGCGATGATTAAAAGAAGGGGCGGATCGCTGATATCGAAAATACACCAGATTTCGGGGCGCATCTTCAACAGAATTCTGCAGCAGGAGGGAATCGCCGAAATCAATTCCGCTCAGGGGCGAATTCTCTTCGCACTCTGGGAGAAAGACGGAATACCCATCACGACCCTGTCAAAAATGACGCTGCTTGAGCGTTCTACGCTAACCGGAATGCTCGACCGGCTTGAGCGGGACGGGCTGATTGCCCGTATCCCCTCGCCCGATGACCGCCGCGCGATACTCATTCACCGTACGGAAAAGGACCGGCAGTTCCAGAAAAAATATCTCGATGTATCAGAAAAGATGCTGGGGATTTTTTATAGGGGAATTTCAGCAGGCGAGATCGACAGATTCGAAAAGACCCTTGAGCAGGTTCTCAGGAATTGTATTGAAGAGGAGCAGCACAACGGGTAGAAGCCTCGCATGGGCGGCAGCGGGAATAATGTCGTATACCGGATTCTTTGGCGGAGGGAACGGGACTGCCGCATCAGAAAATCATTTTTCTGATGCAATTTTAAAAAAAATCGTTGACAAAATGCGATTTAACTTTATATTTCAAAGTACTTTACAACAAGGAAATGGCGGTTATGAAAAACGCTCCTGCCGACAGAAAGACAATCGAAGAGAATATTCTCTTTATCAGGAAGATAATGAACGACACGAAACGTGCCGAACTGAAAAGCGGACCGATCATAATCTTCTGGGGCACGCTGATCGCGCTCGCGCAGGGGGCGACTTTTTTTCTTTTAACCGGAGATTACTCAGACTACATATGGCCGATGTGGGGCATCATTGCACTCATCGGCGCGACCGGGACATTTTTCCTTGCCCGGAAAATAGAATTGCAGAACACCTTTTCAGAGAGAGTTCTTTCCACTACGTGGCTCGCTTTCGGTATTTCGGCAGCGGTACTTCTTTTTCTCTCACCCTTCGGGAAATCGGGCGTTCTTGATCACGGAACGGGCATCAACCCAATAATGTGTCTTCTGCTCGGGATGGCGTACCGGATAATGGGTATCGTTTACGACAGGCGCTGGATCAGTTATATCGCTTACTGCTGGTGGGCCGCCGCGTCGATTCTTTTCGCATTTCCCGGCGATCACTCTTTTCTTGTTTTTGCTGTCTGCATGATACTCTTTCAGGTTCTTCCGGGATTGAAAATTCTCGGTGAGTACCGCAAAGAGCTCGCCTCAGAAAAAGGCGTCTCAAATGAATAATTTTGACTACAACAAACTTGACGAGGTGATTCACGCCCGCATACGTCTCGGCATTATGGCGGCGCTGGTGAGTACGCTATCGATGGATTTCGGCAGACTCAAAAAACAGCTGGAGACAACCGACGGGAACCTCAGCGTCCATCTGAAAAAGCTCGAGGATGCAGGATATATTCACGTAAAAAAAAGCTTTGTCGATAATAAGCCGTGCAGTACCTATTCGGTTACAGGCGAGGGCCGCGAGGCTTTCGGGAAATATGTAGAGCAGATATCAAGGCTTGCATGATTTTTTTTGCACAAACACTTTAAATTTTAAAGTACTTTATAGTATTGGGACACGCGGGTGGATAACTATCCCCCCGCACCCGGAAAAAGCCGCCAAGTGCGGCAGAAAAACATATGGAGACAACAATGAAAAAGACAATCGCACTAATGGCACTGCTGGTATCGGTGCACGCATTCGCAATCGACGAGACACTGCTGATGAAGGCTGTCGGTGATTACAGCGAGGCGGAGGGTTTGAAGATGATGGAAAACGCGCCTGCGGGCAATGACGGTAAACTCTATCGGGGGATAATTCTTCACAACATCGCCGATTCTAAAATGCCGCAGTATGAAGAGCAGGCGGTAAGTGAATTAAAGCAGGTCAAGGATACAGACCCTGTTGCAAGAGTATACTACGGCAGCGTTCTTACGCTGAAAGCGGGAACTGCTTCGAAGAAGAAGGATCTTGTCGGTGCAATCGCGCTTCTGAATCAGGGGTTCGGCGAAATGGACAAAGCGGTAAAAGAGGCTCCGGCCAATATTACCGTGCGCTTCTGCAGATTGATCAACTCGATTGAAGTCTCAGCCGACTCGCCGATGAAACGCTACAATATAGCGAAGGGCGATCTTGCTTTTCTGAATGAACACGTGGACGAACTTGAAGCGAAAGACAAGGCTCTTCTCTACTTCTGGGAGGGTGAATACTATATGTCTCAGAGGAAGACTTCTGAGGCGCTCGCAAGTTTCAAGAAAAGCGCCGAGGTGACACCGAAGACATTATACGGCACCAAGGCGGAGAAGAGAATCGCGGCAATTAACGACTGACCACCCATACCTGCTTCATCCACTCCCGGCGGCACTCCGAATCTCCGCCAGGAGTGGTGATATTTATTGTGCAATTATACAAATTTACTTGAGGTCAAAACCATGTTCATTGATGCCATTCTGCTGGGTCTCGCATCGGGAAGCTACTGCGTGATGTTCTGCGCTCCCGTGCTGGTGCCCTGGTTTTTTTCAAAACAGATTCCAACTGCGGGCAGGAATGCTTTATATCTTTCGCTTTATCTTGCGGGACGCCTGAGCGGTTACATCCTGATCGGTGTTATTGCCGGTGTTCTCGGCAGCTATGCGGCGGGATACCTGAGCGCTCCCGTTGACCGCGCGATCGGCGGCGCGACACAGACGCTCGCGGGTGCGCTGCTTATCTTCTCGGGAGTCTATTCGCTTAAGGGCAGATGCCGGGCCGCCGGCAGGTTCGCCGACTCGGCGGGCGGTGCGGCCTCACTCGGTTTTCTTTCGGGGATGAAGATGTGCCCGCCGCTCTTTGCCGCCGCAATGAGAGTATTCAGCGGCGATCTCGGGCCGCTGGGCGGCGGGGCGTTTTTTACACTGTTCTTTATCGCAAGTTCACTTTATTTCACCCCCCTGCTGTTCGTATTCAAACTTAACAAGGCCCCGGAATATTTCAGATCAGGGGCACGAGTACTCTGTATTATGATGGGAGTATATTATATCGCATTTCTCGGCCTGCCCGCGCTTTTTCAAAGCGTGCCGGCTCTACGGTGATCAGCATGATAAAAAAGAATTCACTCATTGAGAGCATTTTCGCCCCCCGTGAAAAGGGCGCAAGCCCGGCCATTATCTTCATCACCTCACTTTTTCTGGGGTACTACCTGTTCTTCTTCAATGTTCTGCTCAGCACGGGCACAGAAAAGATTTCCGGTGCAATTACGGCCGTTTTCTTTCTCGGATTATACATCGCGATGCTTGTAACGGGCGAGTATTCGCGCTACCGCAAAATATTTCTTATAGCGGCAAGCCTTCTGATGGTGCCGGCATTCATCAATACGCTTATCGAAGAGCGCGGCACCATGCTGGTCAATGCCGATACTGTCATCAACAACGAGAATCCCTTCTGTCATATCGTGTTCACCATGACGGCGATTCCGCTGGTGCTCCAGAAGGGAATCATATTTCCTGCACGCCTCTCGGGACACTACGCATCCATCTATTCAATGTTAGTCATCTGGCTTTCCGCCTCACTCATTTTCGGGAGAGGCTGGTGCTCATGGGTTTGCTTTTACGGGGGATGGGACAGCTGCTTCTCTTCAATCGGCAAAAAGCCTGCATTGAAGCTCTCTTACAAGAACAATCACGTGCGTTATTTTAATTTTGTTATGTTAGCCTTCGTCACTCTCGCGAGCCTTCCTATTTTGAGCGCGGTCTACTGTGAACTGCTCTGCCCCTTCAAGATTGTCACCGAGTTTGAGGCGCCGGTGGATATTTTCACGATCGTCGCCTTCGGATTCATGGTGGTGACCTTTCTGACGCTTGTGGTGGTCATGCCCTTTCTGACGAAGAAACGCTTTCAGTGCACCGCGTTCTGCCCCTTCGGGGCGATGCAGTCTCTGATCAACAAAATATCTTTCTTCAGAGTACGCTTCGATAAAGAAAAGTGCACCAAGTGCGGCGCATGCGCTGCGGTATGCCCGACGCTCTCCGTTTCGCCCGAGTTTCTCGAAAACACGAAGAAAACCATGCCCCTCACCTGCACCATGTGCGGAGAGTGCATGAATGTGTGCAGGCAGGGCGCGATCACCTATTCGATATGGGGACTTCCCCCCTTATTCAAAATTAAAGAAACGGCTGACGGAAGTTCTGCTGTTTTGAAGACGCTGAGAGAATTTCTCATCGCTCTGGTAAGCCCGAAGACACTGTTTCCATGTGCCGCATTTCTTTTCGGAACCATAGTCTCAGGCTCATTCGTCAGAGAGACGCTGGAATTGATTATAAACCAGATCATAAAGCTGTGGTAAGGCAGGGTGAATGGCATACTGCAACTACACGATTGAAGGTGATTAATAATGAGAAAAAATATTGTTCCAATTTGCGTATCAGTACTTGCGGTTCTGTTTGTCATCGCGGTACCGTTCAGCTTCGTCTTCGGTGAAGCTCTGCAGGGGGCGTGCAGGCATCTGCTCAAGCTGCGCATCCACGAAAGCTATTCGGGCGGCAGAGTGGTATCATCGTTTTACGATCCGTCGGGCGACGACAAGGGCGGCGGTGAATTCACCTACCCCCTGTCAGAAATTTTTCTACCCGGTGCGCTCGATATCATCAAGTATACCGTGCATGAGCCGGTCAGCGATTACCGCAGCGGGGATTACTGGCAGTGCGGTATCGTGCTTGGAAATATCTCATCAGATAAGATGTTTCCCTTCGGATGCGTGCGTGTTTCTGTGTACGTAGATGTTGACGGGGCGAAATCGGGTTCAACGCAGGGCCTTGCGGGTGACGAGGACGCACGATTCGATCCCGCTCACCCGTGGGACTTTGCGATGATCATCGACGGATTCAGCACCACACAGAAGATTTACTTCAGCGACGGAAGCGAGCCGTCTTCAGCGACGATCATTTTTCTGCCGAAGAAAAACCGCATTCTTGCAAGAGTTCTCCTCGATAACAAACGAACCGGCGCCCTCCTTGCCGGCACCGACAGCTGGCATTACGTCTTTACCAAAGGCTATGACCGTCTTTCGGCGGGGGGTGTTCTGCCGGTAAAAGAGACGGAGTCGCTTCGAAGCGGGGGGGGAAATCCAGACGGCGGCCCTGCAATCTACGACTATCTGCTGCCGCGTACGACAGCACAGAGCGGGCAGAGCACACCCGATTATATTGCCCCGCTGCACTGTTCTTTCAAATCTGCGGCAGCCAGAATAGATCTTGACGCGCTTGAAACGGAAAGCGCGGCCTATCTTAAGAAAAAATCAGTCGATGAAAAAGATACGCAGGGAGCACCGGCGCCGGAAGGCGGATCTTTGCAGCAGGGAATCGCCTTTTTCAGAGAGGGCCGCCTTGATGAGGCCGAGAAAATTCTGACAGCATTTTCGCAAACCAGTGAAGGCCTCGCCTATCTGGGCGCTGTGGTCGCCTCAAAGGGGGGAAAGACTGAATCCACTTTTGAAGCGGTTGAATTTGTCAACGAAGGTTTTGAAAAGATGGATAAGGCCTGCGCCATGGCGCAAAACGACATCGAATACATCACCGCAAGGCTCTGCAGAGCGAACACTGCCATTGAGATACCTGAAGAGGTTTTTCACAAGTGCGCGCAGGGCGCGCATGATTTCGAGGAGGCAGCGCTTAAACTGCGTGAACTCGGCGCTGTCAGTGATGCTGATTTTTCTGACATGCTGGTCAAAGCGGCGATATGCGCGGACAAGGCCGGTGATTTCGCCTACAGCGAATCACTTTTCATCAAAGCGGGCTCAGCCGGATTTACCCCCTATGGTAAATTTGAAGCGGCCAAAAGAGATATTATTCTTTAGGTTAGTAATGAATCATCCCTGTTTTCCCCGGAAGGGTTCCTTGCGGGAGAAACAGGGATCAGCAATACCGTGCGCCCCGCCCTTCGAAGCAGACTTGGTTAGTATCATGTCCGGAGCAAAGGCAAAAAATAACCCCGCCGGAGGGCGGGGTTATTTTTTGTATAGACATTATACGAACGGACAGCTTCCGGAATCTTTACCGCGCTATTACTCAATATAGCTCACCCTTCATCTTGATGCCGAAAAAACCGAGTATTGAGGCAAAAATCTTTTTAATGTCCTCGGCGATATAGTAGAAACAGGGCACCAGCACAAGGGTTATGACCGTCGCGAAGATCAGGCCGTATCCGTAGGTCAGCGCCAGCGGCTGCACGAAGTAGTTGCGGTCACCGAAGCTGAACAGACCGAAGAACTTGATTCCGCTGTAAATGGTCGGGATGAGTCCGAGCACGGTGGTCCCGGTGGTAAGGATGATCGGACGAAGACGCAGCATCCCCGCTTCGGCGATCGCATCGATGGTCTTGAGCCCCTCTGCGCGCTTGATGTTGATGAATTCAACCAGGGTGACGGTACTGCTCACAAGTCCCCCCGCAAGAGAGAAGAAGGCGATCATACCGTTGAACGAAAGCGGCTGACCGTGGGTGATCACCGCAAACATGATACCCACCATCGAGAAGGGAATCGCAATCATCACCACCACCGGAGTGAGCAGCGACTTGAAAAATACCGCAAGCACGATGTAGATGATCAGGATCGAAATTAGAAAGAGGCGTCCGAGCTCGGCCATGCTCTTTCCGGTATCCTCCTGCTCGCCGCCGTAGGCGACCTCATAGCCGGGGTATTTCTTCGCGATGTCGCGGAACTGCTGGGCAAGCTTCGTATTGACGCGCACCGAAGTGGTCTTCTTGGTGTCGACCGCAGCCTGCACCTGCACCACACGCTTGTAGTTAAGACGGTTAATCTGTGAGTAGCCCGGCTCGATTTTTTTTCTGGTGACCTCCTGCAGCGGGATAAGCCCGCTGCGCCCGTTTGAAACCATCACGTTATCGAGACTTTCACGTGTACGTCTGAAGGATTCGTCAAAACGCACCCGCACGTCGATATCCTCATCCTCGATCTTGACGTTAGTCGCCACTGAGCCTTCGTAGGATGCGTTGAGCGCGCTTCCGAGCTGCGCGACCGACACCGAAGTGCGCGCCGCCATCGCATCATCGATGGTGTAGCGGATCTCCTCTTTGCCGGCCTCAAGGTCGCTGGTGATATCGTAGACACCCTCGTATTTGGCGAGGGCATCCTTATATTCACGAACGATCTTTTCAATCGTTTCAAAACTCTCACCGCGAATCTCGACGTTGATCGGCTTGCCCACCGGAGGCCCCGACTCATTGAGTTCCATGCTGTAGACCAGCTCCTTATCGATGGTTCCGGCCTTCAGCGCCGCGTTGAACTCGTTACGAAGCTGTTTCTCGATCGCTTTGGCGGTACGTTTTCGATCCTTCTCGCGTGTCAGGTTTACATAGATTGTGGACTTGTTGGTTCCGTCGCCCGGACGGGGATCGAGAAAGCTGTTGTATTCCACACCGACCCTGGCGTAGAGGCTTTTGAGTTCCGTTTTTGGAAGCTTCATGATTATCGACTCAATCTTCTGTACCTCTTCAAGATTCTTATCCAAATTCTTTGAAATGGGAAGATAGGTCTTGATGGTCATACTCTCCGCGCCGCCGCCGGGCATAAAGACGAAACCGACTACAGGGACAAGTAAAATTGAACCGACCAGCAGGGCGAAGAGAATGAGCACGGTGAGATAACGCGCTTTAAGTGCTCCCCTGATGAATACAATGTATGAGCGCTGAATTCTGCCCATGAAGCCCTTTTCCATGTGCTCGCCGTCAGAAAGTTCGAGATTTTTGAGGACTTTTTTCTCTTCTTTCGAGAACATCTTGATGAAGGTCGGCATGAAAAAGATCGCGACCACCCATGATGCCGAAAGACAGATCATGATCATGAGAGGAATGTTTTTAATGAATTTCCCCATGAGACCGGTGAGGATGAGCAGAGGCACAAACGAAGCCGATATACAGATAAACGAGACAGTTACGGGAAAGAAAATTTCATGTGTTCCCTTGAGTATCGCCTCACCCTTCTCAAGGCCCATTTCAATGTAGCGGTGACAGTTTTCGGTGACGACAATACCGAAGTCGACGATCATACCCAGAACCATGATCATGCCGAAGAGGCTGATGACGTTGAGGTTGATATCCATTATCGACATGAAAATGAAGGCGACAAGAAACACAAGGGGAATCGTCGCAGTGACAAGGCTTGACATGCGCGGCCCGAGAAAAACGAGGAGAATAAGGGCGCACAGAACGAAGCCCATCTCGGCGCTGCTGACCACGGTGTCAATGGTGTTCTCTGTAAATTCACTGGTATCATCAAAAAGAAGAAGCGATACCTCATCGGGATAGGGATTATGGAAATCCTTGATATTTTTCTTTATGTCGGTGGCGAGGGTGATCTCGTCCATGCTGCGTTTTTTGAGGACCTGAAAGACGATGGCGTTGTTTCCGTTGATGCGCTCGAGAATGTCCGGCTCCTCAAAGGTGTCCGAGACGCGCGCCATATCTTTGATCTTCGTCTCAAAACCGTTATCATTGGCGAGGATGACCTGCTGTTCGATCTCATTGACATCCGTATACTGTCCCTTCATACGCAGCACATACTCGTCCTGCCCGATACGCAGGGGGCCTCCGGGAATGTCCATGTTGCGGTTCTTGAGAGTATTGATTATATCATTGATCGCGAAACGATAGTGCTCCAGCTGGGTGGGATTAACCTCGACAAGAAACTCCCGGTCAAGATATCCGTCGTCGGTGACCTCGGCCACACCCTCAAAATCGTAGAGGTACTCCTGAAGTTTTTTTCCGACTTCGCGCAATTTTGCATAAGGTACAGATTCGTTTTTTCCGTATACGGCGACACGCAGAACATCGGTCTTGTCGACCTTGATCTCCTTAACAACCGGCTCCTGCGCATTATCCGGAAGGTCACTTACCGAATCCACAGCATCCTTGATATTCTGTACCGCGCCTTTTTTATCGAGGTACTCTTCATCAAGATAGATCGCGAGCACAGAGACGTTTTCAATATTGTAGCTGCGGACCTTGTCGATACCGTCAACCTCGCGAATCTTCTTCTCAATAGGAATGGTGATCAGTGTCTCAATTTCACCCGGGGCTCCGCCTGGATAAACGGTAGAGACTGTGACCATATCAAAAGAGACTTCGGGATACGCCTCGCGGTTTCTGCTTTTGAGGGACATTATCCCCATGATCACCGCGAGAACCAGCATCAGCCCCACAAACAGCCGCTGGTCAATTAAGAAAGCCAAAATTTTCTTCACTGATTAAGCCTCCAGAAAGTGAAATTCAAATTATTCCGATTCTTCTTTTTTTTCTATATAACCCAGCATGATGCGGATCTTTTTCACCACAAAGACCCTGAAATTAGGGTCATTGAATCTCTCGGGAGAGTGTACCCCGAGTTTTCCGAGTCCCTCACAGACAATCTGGTAAAGTTCCGCAACGGATCTGGGGTCATCACGGCGTAAGATCCCGCAATCCATGAATTTCCCCATCTCTACAACAAGTACTTCAAGGAATTCTGTCACTACCGGCTTCATATTCGACAGAATTTCTTCGTGCCTGCCCGCAAGATAATGTACCAGATTCATCATGGTTTTGAAATTCCACGGAAACGAAACAACATCAAAAACTCCGTCCACAAGTACCTCAAACTGCCGGTGGACGTCACTCTCACAGTAATATTTTTCTTTGAGCGCATCAAAATACTCTCTGATAAAAGTGATAAGCAGCTCGCTCACCAGATCGTCTTTTGTCTTGAAATAGTGAATGATAAGACTCGGATGTATCTTCATCTCCTCAGCGATTCTCGCTATAGAGGTGGATTCGAATCCCTCGCTTTCGACTATCTGCCAGTAACAATGCAGAATCTCTTTCTTACGCTCTTCGACCTTGCTTTTCCTGCCCATTCCATACCCTGTTGTGTCTCTCAGCCCTTATGCGACATCCCGGAAGGGCTTCCCTCCCGAAAACGGAATACGGGTAATCAGCGACTTGTCAAAAATAAATTAAACAGATGGTGAACAAATCAATTGTGAAGCAAAATAGAGCAACCATTTTTTATGGTTAATCATGAAAACTCCCTTTTCCTTTTTTATGAAAAACGCAATAAACAGTATTAATCCGGCAATCCGCCTCCTCAACGGTTGGTAAACACCCTTACAATTTCATCCTTAAACCGTAGATCGATTCCCCTCTGCAGGGCGCTTTGCGCCCCAAAATTGGTTGCCATTATTACCGCCGTCACAGATTGTAGCCCTCCGGGTCCGCTTTTGAACACCGTTATATCCCTCAACCTATAGCGGTTTGCGAAATGATTAAACCGTTTATATGCTGTGAAAGAATGATGAACAAACAAAATTTAAAGAAGGGTGTTCTAAACAATTAGTAAACCGCTCTAACGGTGAATATGAATATTTCTTGCGCCCCGGCCGCCAGCATTTTTCGACTGCGCTGAAGGAAAGGGTGGTCGTCACAAAATCGTAAAAACTGGTACTGTACAAATCACCCGAAAAGCGTTAATCTCGGCACTATAACCACGGAGGATCCATGAGACGTAAGATTTCAACCACAGAACGATTTATGCTCTTTTTCGGTCGCCAGTATCCGCTCAATTTCGGCTTCAAGGTAAAGCTTAATCAGCCCTTTGACGCGGCAAGGGGGCGCGACTCGCTCAGAGGCCTCGCAAGGCGCCACACGCTGCTTTTTT
>Ga0209467_1000234_pt1 | contig 96527 bp, 83 predicted proteins | sample Higcelwee11metaG_FD_187175 | JGI IMG/M metagenome (GOLD analysis project Ga0209467, IMG submission 187175) | Freshwater pond sediment microbial communities from the University of Edinburgh, under environmental carbon perturbations - High... | ecosystem: Environmental > Aquatic > Freshwater >...
GAATGTGAATGGAGATGGAAAAAATCAGATGAAGAATTAGAAACAGAATTAATAAAAATAATTTTAAAAAATATAAAATTTGAAAAATAATTAATCTAGTCTAGGTATTTTTAGCTAGTCTAGAGCCAATATTATTAGTGATATTCTTAATGCAAATAGTTTTACTGATCAAAGATATAATGTTATTAACCAAAAAGCAAGAGTTTTTAATGTAGCTGAATTGTTAAAAGAAGTAATAAAAGATTTTGAAATTGAAGTTAAGGAAAGAAATATTGATTTGAGTTTGTCATTAGGTCAAAATGTGCCAATGATTAAAGGACAAAAAAGATATTTGGAAGAAGCATTTATTAATTTGATTAATAATGCTATTAAGTATACTCCATCTTCAAAAAAAACTAGTGATATTCGTGGGGAAAGAGTTAGCAAGAGTAGGGCAAAGATAATAGTAAGTGTTTTAAAAGATTTGAATAATCCAAAAAATATTCTTGTTAAAATAAAAGATAATGGGATTGGCATACCTGATGCAGAAAAACAAAAATTATTTAATAGATTTTCAAGAGCACAAAATGCTTGTGAGATGTATACAGATGGAACAGGTCTCGGATTGTTTATTGTTAAAGAAATAGTGGAAGGGCATGGTGGTAGTATTTGGTATGAAAGTGAAATTAACAAAGGAACAACCTTTTTTGTCAGTTTACCTATAAGACCAGAAAATAATATTAATATTAGTTCATATATTGCTAAAAATGCAGAATCAGATCCAACTATTAAATTATAATATGACAAAAAAATTAAAAAAACAAATTAAACTTTTGATGATTGAAGATGATGCTGATCAAGTATTGCTTTATTCTTCTAAATTTTTGATTGAAGGAATCGATGTTTCAACAGCTGATACTGAAGAAAGTGCTATGAAATATTTATCAAATAATCAATTTGATATTATTCTTTTGGATATTTTGTTAAATGATGAAAATGGTTTGAATATTTTAAAAAATTTTAAACAAAATGAAAAGATAAAAAATATTCCAGTGGTTATGTTTTCTAACTATTTTAATAGAGACATTCGCGATAAGGCAAAAAAACTAGGAGCTATTGATTTTATTATGAAATCAGAAGTCCTTCCAAAGCATGTTGTGGCTAAAATTATAGAAGTAGTGGAAAATAACAAAAAAATATAATAAATTTAGTATAAAAAAATGGATAAGAAATCAAAATTTTTTTTCATTATTATTGCTTTGTCAGTTGTTATTTCAATAATAGCAACTTATTGGAGGATTATGATAAAAAAAGATTATATAATAAAAGCTCAAGCTAATTGTGATCCTGTCACTGAAAGATGTTTTGTTTGGCAATGTGATTTTAATTCTTTAGTTGATGGAGAAAAATGTGTTGGTGATTCTGAAAAAGATATTTTTTATTACAAAATTGTGAAAAGAAATGCTAGTAAGATACCACTTTGTGATCCAGTTGATGAAAGTTGTCAGGCTTTGGTTTGTGAAGATGATGAGCCAGAATGTGAGGTGATATTTTGTGATGATGAGAATAAACTTGAGCAGGGAGTAGAATGTAGTCAATAAAAATATTTAAATTTTTTTAATGATATAAGGTTTTTTAAATTTAGTCTTTGTGTGTAATTTAAAAAAATAGACAGAAAGTTGTAAATTTGTTATAGTCATAATAGATAAATTGTGTAAAACTTTTTATGGTTTTATTTAATTTTTTTAAATTATTTTTTAAAAAATAAAATGATGGCATTAAAAACACCATTTAAAATAAATGTGATTGATGAGGAGGAAAATGATTTTGAAAAAAAAGAAAAGAAAAATAAGCATTTTGAAGATAAAGATAAAACAAAAAAAGATAATCATCCGCTAAAGTCTGAAAAAGATACAAAAAATGATAAAAAAGAAGAAAAAATTTTTAACAAAAAAAATAATTTTGTTAAAAAAGCTTTAGATTTATCTGAAAGTATAAGTTCAGCACAAGAAGATATTGATGTTGATCTTGAACAAGAAGATTCAAGTATTGTTGAAATGAAAAAACAATTAAAGATCAAAAAAGAAAGTTTTTCAGATATTAAAAGAGTTTCTAAGATAGACAAAGTAGAAGATAAAAAATTAAAACAAGATGTTTATACTATTAAAGGAAATTCTGTAAAAGATGTGATAGCAGAAGAATTAAATAATGAAAAAGATTTAGATGATTTTAGAGAATTTGATTCAGATTTTAAAGAGCAAGAAGAAGATAATCTTGAAATTTCTCAAAAGCATAATCGTTCAATTAAAATTTATAAAAGAATTGCTTTTACTTTTGTTTTTTTGACTTTTTGTTTGGTATTAGTGATGCTTTATTTTACTTTTGTTAGAATTACAGTTGTGATTATTCCAAATCAAGAAAAAATAAGTAGTAATATGATTTTTGATGTTTATGATAAAGACACGGAAAAGGGTGAGGCTAATAATATTATTAAAGGTATTGTGGAAAAGATTAATATTAATCATAGTCAAGATTATGAAGCTACTGGAGAAAATGTTTTAGGAAAGGATGTTTCTGGAATGGTAAAAATTATTAACAACTCTGATAAAAGTCAACCATTAGTAGCTACAACTAGATTATTACCTGTTAATGATCAAGATAAACTTTTTCGTATAAGAAAAACAGTTAATGTTCCAGCTCAAGGTTCTGCGGAAGTAGAAATTTATGCTGATGAACCTAGTCCTGAAATGTCTATTGAAGCTACTAAATTTATAATTCCTGGTTTATGGGCTGGTTTACAGGACAAAATTTATGCACAAAGTAGTGAAACTATTGAATATAAGAAAAAAACAGAAAAATTTGTGGAAGAAGATGATATTTTGGAAACTAAAGTTGATCTTGAAAAAAAATTGATAGAAAAAGCAAAAGAAGAAGTTGATTATAGTTATGGAAATTATGGAAAAGTTATTTATGAAGTTGATAAAAACTCAATAGAAACAAAAATTGATGCAAATAAAGGAGATAAAGTTGATAAGTTTAAAGCAGAGATGAATGCTGATGTAATTGTAGTTGCTTTTTATGAAGAAGAAGCTATTGAATTAGCTCAAGCAAAATTTGTTTCGTCTCTTGATTCTAAAAAAGAAATGGTTTCTTTTAATAAAGATAATATAATTTATACTTTGAATAAATATGATATGGAGGGAGGAATTGCTACGGTTAATGTTACTTTTGAAGGTAAAGCAAGTATTAATCAAACAGCAAATATTGTGGATAAAGAAAAATTAATTGGTTTGAATAAAGATCAAATTGATGCTTATTTAAAAAATTTAGAAGATGTTGCTGGTTATGAAATTAAATTTTATCCACCTTTTATAAAGAGTATTCCAAAATTAATTGAAGCTAGTAAAATAAAGGTTGAAATTAAGAATTGACAATATTTTTAAAAAGTAATAAAATTTTAAAAAGATTATTTAGATATGATTGCTGTGGCTACCAACTACAGTATTAGATTAAAGCTAATATTTTTTGTTAAAAACAAAACTAAATATTTAAATAATTCTTTGAAAAGTTGTCTTGATTTTTTTATATCAAGAAATTTGGGTGGAACCGCGGGTTTTATTTTTTTAAAAAGTCTCGTCCCAATGTATTGTAATTTTTGTAATACATTGAGATGAGATTTTTTTTATACATAATACATAATACATAATACATAATACATAATACATAATACATAATACATAATACATAATACATAATACTTAATATGCAACAAGAAAATAATAATTTAGAGAATATGCGACATTCAATGGCTCATATTCTAATGCAAGCCTTAGAAAAACTTTATGGAGCTATTCCTGGAGTTGGGCCAGTTATTGATAATGGTTTTTATCATGATTTTGATGCTAAATATCAAGTTAAAATTGATGATTTGCCAAAAATTGAAAAATTGATGAAAAAAATTATCAAAGAAAAATTAGAAATCAAAAGAATTGTGATGCCGATTGATGAAGGTATAAAGCTTTTAGCAGATAAAGGTTATATTTATACAGAAGAGTTGGCAAAGGAGTTAAAAGCTAATGGCGAGATTGAAATTAGTTTTTATGAGCAAGGAGGTTTTGTAAATATGTGTAGAGGAGCTCATGTAGAAAATACTAAGCTTTTAGATCCTAATACTTTTAAGCTAAGTAAAATTTCTGGAGTTTATTGGCGAGGAGATGAAAAGAATAAAATGATTCAAAGGATTTATGCTCTTATGTTTAATACAGAAGAGGAGTTAGCTGAATATTTGAGATTACAAGAAGAAGCTGAAAAAAGAGATCATCGTAAAATAGGTCAAGCTATGGATCTTTATCATATTGATGATAAGGTTGGCTTAGGATTACCACTTTGGCATCCTAAAGGAGCTATTATGTGGAGAGTGATTGAAGATTTTTGGTATAAGGCTCATCTTAGAAATGGTTATGATTTAGTGCGAAGTCCTCATATTGGTAATCGTGTGCTTTGGGAGACTTCTGGTCATTGGGGATTTTATAATAGTAGTATGTATCCACCTCTAGATGTTAGTCAGACTTTGGAAGAAAAACAAAATGGACAAGCAAATCAAGGACAAGCAGAAGAATATTTACTAAAACCAATGAATTGTCCTTTTCATGTGCAGATTTACAAACACAAACCTCATTCATATAGAGAGTTTCCACTTCGTTGGGCAGAGTGTGGAACTGTTTATCGTTATGAAAAAAAAGGAGAGTTATCAGGACTTACAAGAGTGCGAGGGTTTACACAAGATGATGCTCATATAATTTGTAGAAGAGATCAAGTGGAAGACGAGCTTAAGCGAGTAATTGATTTTATTCTTTATATTTTTAGTTCTTTTGGATTTGATACTAATTTGATTCATACTTATTTATCTTTGCGTGATCCAGAAAACAAAAAGAAATATGCTGGTAATGATGAACTTTGGGATTTTACAGAAAATGTTTTGCGAAAAGTTGCACAAGAAAAAGGTTTACAGTTTACAGAAGAATTAGGTGAAGCAGCTTTTTATGGACCTAAACTTGATTTTAAATTAAAAGATTGTTTAGGACGAGAATGGCAATGTTCTACTTTGCAATTTGATTATAATTTACCAGATAGATTTGAAATGGCTTATGTTAATAACAAAGGAGAAAATGAAAAGCCATATATGTTGCACAGAGCCTTGTTTGGTTCTTTTGAAAGATTTTTTGGTTTGTTGATTGAACATTATGCTGGATCTTTTCCACTTTGGTTTGCACCAACTCAGATAAAAATCATTTCTGTAGGAGAGAGTCATATTGATTATTGCGAGAAGTTAGCGTCAGAGTTTAGAGAATATGATTTGCGAGTTGAGATTGATAAAACAGATGAAACAGTTGGCAATAAAATTCGCAAAAGTGCTCAAGAAAAAATACCTTATATTCTAGTAATCGGAGACAAGGAAGTAGAATCTCCTAACTTAATGATTCGTGATAGAGGATCTCGCGATGCTAGAGAAATTAGTAAAAATGATTTTATCACAGAAGTTTTGGAAAAAATAAAAAATAAAAATTAGAAAAATGAAAAAAATTATTTTAATTGTTTTTTTGCTTATAGCGATTGTTTTTGCTGTGAATTGGTATAAAGAGAAAAAACAAAAAAAAGAACAAGAAAATATTGTACTAGAAAATGAAATAAAACAAGAAATTATTCCAGAAAAAAAAGATAGAGTAAAAAAGATTGAAGTAAAACAAGGAACTAATTATGGAGATTTAATGAAGGAAAATGAGATTGATTATGCTTTTGCTATGAAGATTTATGATGAAGCAAAGTCTGTCTATGATTTGGTCAAGATTAAAGAAGGAAAATTTATAGAATTAATTTATGATAAAGAAACTGATAAGCTCAAAGAATTTCGTTACAAAATAGATACAGAAGATGAATTGATTATTGATTTAGCACAAGAAAATTGGTCAGCAACTACAACAGCTATTCCTTATGAAATAAAAAGAAAGACGGTGGAAGGAAAAATAGAATCTTCACTTTATCAAGCCGCACTTGATCAAAATATTGATATTCGGGCAATTATAGAGCTAGCCAATGCTTTCCAATGGACTCTTGATTTTGCTATGGATCCTCGAGTTGGTGATACTTTTGAATTTATTTTTGAAGAAAGATATCTTGATGGAGAATATATAATGCCAGGTCAAGTTTTGGCTGGTGTTTATGTAAATGATGGGACTAAGTTTCAGGTTTACTATTTTGAAGAGTCAGGTGATAATAAAGGATTTTTTGATGAAAACGGTGTTTCTGTGCAAAAAATGTTTCTGAAAGCTCCAGTTGAATTCAAATATATTTCTTCAGGGTTTACAACTGGTCTTCGTTATGTAGAAGCTTTTAATGTCTCTACAGGACACAGAGCAATCGATTATGCGGCGCCGTCTGGCACTCCTATTCGAGCTGTTGGTGATGGAGTGATTACTAGTGCTACTTGGAGTAGTGTTGGCTATGGAAATCTAATGAGTCTTCGTCATAATGGAACTTATTCTACTAATTATGCTCATTTATCAAAGTTTGCTGTTAAAAAAGGTCAAAGAGTAAAACAAGGTGATATAATTGGCTATGTTGGCAATACTGGTTTTTCAACTGGTCCTCATCTACATTATGAAATGGTGAAAAATGGAGAAAAGATAAATCCCTTAAAAGAAGTTTTACCACCTGGTGAATCTATTAAAGAAGAAAACAAAGAAAAATTTTTGCAAATGATTAATGAATATGGACTTGGAAAATAAATTTTAATAAATCTTTTTTTTTGCTATAATAAAATTATAAGAAATTTTAAAATTTAATTTTATGAAAATCAAAGGTAATTCGTTAGTAGTTGTTCCCGAACTTATTAGAAAAAAATATGGAGAAGAAGGATTAAAAAAATGGTTTGAAAATATTAGAGAAGAAGCAGTTCAGGCTTACTCAAGTATTATTAATCCAAGTGAATGGTATGATCTTTCTAAATATTACTTAGAACCTGTACAAGTTTATTGTAATCTTTTTTGTGGTGGTGATTTTTCTGGAGCTTTTGAGATGGGAGAAGCTGATGCTGATAACAGCTTAAAAGGAGTTTATCGTATCTTTATTCAAATGGGTTCTCCTGAATTTTTGATTAAAAAAGCAGTAATTCTTTTTCCAACTTATTATAAAAATGCAAAAATGAATATTATAGAAATAAGTAAAGGTAAAAGTATCTTAGAAATAAGCGATTTTGGAGGAATTAAAATGAAAGAAATTAATAAATATACAATTAGTGGATGGATGCATAAGGCTATGAATATTTGTGGAATAAAGAATGTTGAAGTTAATTTTCAAGAAAATAATGGTAATGAAAGATTTATTATTATTTGGAGTTAATTATTTTAGATAAATTAAATGTATAGTTTTAAAGACAACAATATTATTTTGGATAATAGTGTTGATAAAAAATATGTTTTAAGTGTAAGAGATAAAGATGATGATCAAAATTTATTTGATAAATTTTTAAGATATGGTTCTCAAAGTTTTTCTTCGCTTGAATTAATGAATTTGTTTTTAGGTGAAGATAATAATAAAGAAATAATAACAAAAAAAACTTTTAAAGAATATGGAGAAAAATCAATTGCTAATCAAAAAAATCCAAAAGAGTTAGCTCGTGATCTTAATATTTCTCTTGAAAAAAGTTGTCAAATAATTGCTTGTTTTGAATTAGGAAGAAGATTTTTTGATCATAAAGAAAAATTAAATTCTAAAATAAGAACAGCTAAACAAGCTTTTGCTTATTTAAAAGATATGGGATCCTTGAATAAAGAACATTTTCGCGGACTTTATTTAGATAGTCGTTACAAATTAATTCATGATGAAGTTATTTCAGTTGGTAGTTTAACAGCAAGCATTATTCACCCTAGAGAAATTTTTCGTCCTGCTCTTGAATATTCTGCTGTGGCTATTATTGTCGCACACAATCATCCTTCTGGAAATTTAAAAGCGACTAAAGAAGATTTTGAAATAACAAAACAATTACTTAGTGCTGGAAAAATAATGGGAATAGATGTTTTGGATCACTTGATAATTGCTAAAAATAAATTTTTAAGCATTATAGAAAATTAAAATAATTAAATAATTTTTTTAAAAAAAAATATGAAAGCAAATTATTATAAAATGAAGATGAATAATGTTTGTTTGTCTTCAACTAATTTAAAAACAACTTTTGTTTGTGATCGTTATGAAGAGTTTAATAATCTTAAATTTCATGTAGAATCTAATGATTATTTTGGAACCTTGGCTACTATTCTTAATTTAATTTTAGAAGAAAAAAAAGATATTGAAGAAAAACAAAATCAAATGCTTGAAAATGCAATAGAAGGCTTGATTTATTTGCAAAATAATTATAGTATTAAAGAAAAAAATAGGTAAATAAGTTTTTTGTTCTTTTTAAAATTTAAAAAAATAGAAATTGATTCAGATCCATTTAACTTTTAGAAGAAAGGGAGATATGGGAGATGGAAGAAAAATTGGGGGAAGCATTGGGACAAAAAGACAAGCCCTTGCTTAAAGTTTTTATTCCAGGTTTATTTTGCACAAAATATGTATTTGATGAGATTATTGAACAAGTAGAAAAATCTTTTGAATGTGTGGCTATAACTTTTCCTTATCAAGACAAAAATAAATTAGATTTTCTTGATGAAAAATTAGGAAATTTTAGCTTTAGACAAAAAATAGATTATCTTGTTTATTTACTAAAAATAGTAGAAAAAGAAAATTATCAATATGATCTTATTGGACATTCAGCTGGATCTGCTCTTGTTTTGAAACTTGCTTCCAGATCTGATGTTAATCCAAGAAAAATTTTCCTAATAGCACCAGCTGGGACTTATTTTATTTTTAGTTTTTATAAGAAATCGGTTTTTGGTTTTTTCCCTATGCTAAAAAGTTCAGATTTTTGGAATAATATACCTGTTGTGATGAATAGGGATGATGTAGAAGAAGTAATGTTGAATAGAGTTAATAGTGTTATAGAAAAATTTTCTATTTACAACGAAATGGTCCCAGAATCATCTAAATACATAAAGCAACTGGGTCTTTGGTTTTTGGATTTAACTTTTTCTTCTTTTGTATTTTTTTCAAATATAAGATGTCCAGTTGATATTTTCACAGGAACAGAAGATGTTATAACTCCTGTTAAAATATCAAGAAAAATTTATAAAATTTTTCAAAGAGAAGGTATTCTTGTAAATATTTATCTTTTTTTAAAAAAATTATGTGGATTTAAAATAAATCCAATTCCTTTAGTTAATTTGTTTGAATTTGAAGGTAGAGGTCATTGGCTTTTGACTGAGATTAAAGAAGAAATAACAAAAGCAGTAATCAGCTCTTGACAAATTTTAAAAAAATGGTAATATGTAAATAGAAAGTAGTTTTTTTTAAAAATAAAATAAAAATAAGGAGGAGAAGCCATGAACTGGTTTATGTCTTGGGTAGCAAGTGTAGTAATGTTTCTTGTAGTAATGGTTCTTCTCTTTACAGTAGGAGAAGAAAAAACTAAAGTGATTCTTAACTTTTGTGAGAATTTCTTTAGCAAAAAAGAAAACAAAATTTCAGGAGGTCAGGAAGGAAAAGCATAAAAAACCTTCTGAAATTAAACATAAAAGCGGAAAAGTTCATACAAAACGAACAATTCCGCTTTTTTCTTGCAAAAAAAATAATTTGTGCTATTATATTTTTATGAGAATAATTAAACAACAAAGATCAAATAAATCCAATTTTTCCAATTCTTCCATACGTAAGAGTTGTTTTTTGTTGATTTAATATATAAAAATAAAATTTTTTTAAAATAATTTTCTACAAAACCAACTTTTACAAAAAAACAAAAGTTGGTTTTTTGATAAAAAAATATGCAAAAAAAAGATTTAAAATTTCTTTTACTTGAAGGAATTCATCAAAATGCCTTGGATTATTTAAACAAAAAAGGCTACACAAATATTGAATATCATAAAAAAGCTTTAAATGAGGAAGAATTAATTGAGGCTATTCGTGATGCTCATTTTGTTGGTTTGCGATCAAAAACAAAAATTACTGAAAATGTTTTAAAAAATGCTCCTAATCTTTTGGCTATTGGTGCTTTTTGTATTGGAACTAATCAAATTGATTTAAACTTTGCTAAACAAAGAAAAATACCAGTTTTTAATGCTCCTTTTTCTAATACAAGATCAGTGGCTGAATTAGTGATTGCAGAAATTATTATGTTGATGCGTGGTATTCCAGAAAAAAATATGGCGGCTCATCAAGGTAAGTGGATGAAAAGTGCAGTAAATTCTTATGAAATAAGAGGTAAAAATCTTGGAATTATTGGTTATGGAAATATTGGTTCTCAAATATCTTATTTGGCTGAGGCTTTTGGTATGAAGGTTTATTTTTATGATACAAAAGATAGATTGATTGTTGGTAATGCAAAATCTTGTTGTGAATTGGAAGAACTTTTGAAAATATCTGATGTGATAACCCTTCATGTTCCAGCAACAGCTGAAACTAAGAATATGATTAATAAAGAAAAATTATCTTTGATGAAAAAAGGATCTTATCTGATTAATGCTTCGCGTGGAGATGTGATAGTGATAGCTGATTTGGTGGAAAAATTAAAAGAAGGACATTTGTTGGGAGCTTCTATTGATGTTTTTCCACAAGAGCCTTGTGGGGCGGATGATGAGTTTATTTCAGAATTGCGAGGTTTGAATAATGTTTTACTTACTCCTCATATTGGTGGAAGTACCCAGGAAGCTCAACAAAATATTGCGATAGAAATCGCACAAAAGTTTGATAAATATTTTGAAACTGGATGTGTGAAGGGAGCTGTTAATCTTTAAAAAAAAATATGTTTACATTTAATATTGGTCCTTCTCAGATTTCTTGTGAAACTAAGAAGGATATTCAAAAATTATTAGAAAAAGATATTTTGCAAATTTCTCACCGTAGTCAAGAATTTAGCGAAATTTCAAAACAAGCAATTGAAGGTTTGCGAAAATTTTTTTCTATTCCCCCAGATTATAAAATTTTTTATACAGATTCAGCAACGCACGCTATGGAGCTGTGTTTGCTTAATTGTTGTGAAAAAAAATCTTTTCATTTTGTGAATGGGGTTTTTTCTAAACTTTTTTCAAACATTGCTTATGGTTTAGGAAAAACGATTGTAATTGATGAAGTTAAGATTGGTGAGAAAAATGATTTTTTAAAGCGAGATATTGAGGATGATGTTGATTTTGTCTCAATAACTCATACAGAAACTAGCAGTGGAGTGATGTGTTCTAGTGATGATATAAAAAATATTCGCAAAAAATATTCTAATAAAATTTTGGCAATTGATATTACCTCATCTGCTGGGGCTTGTGAAACTAATATAAGTGATGCTGATTTGTGGTTTTTTTCTGTGCAAAAATGTTTTGGATTGCCAAGTGGTTTGGCTATTTGTATAGTTTCGCCAAATGCTTATGAAAAATCATTAAGAATTACAAACAACAAACAAGTTTTTTCTTTTCAAAAAATGTGGATAAAGATGGAGGAAAAATATCAAACAATTTCTACGCCAAATGTTTTTTTGATATATTTGTTAGCAGAAAAATTAAAAAGATGGAATAGTAATGGTGGACTTGTTAAAAATATTTTAGAAGCTAAAGAAAAAAAAGAATTTTTTAGTGAATTTATTAAGTCTTTTGAGTATTTGGATTTTTTTGTAAAAGATGAGGCTATAAGAGCTGATACTTTGTTTTATTTGCAAGGAAATGAAAATGTTGTTTCAAATTTACATAGATTATGTGAAGATAAAAGTATTATTTTAGGGAAAGGTTATGGAGATGATTTGAAAAAAATAGCTATTAGAATTGCTAACTTTCCTGTGATTAAGAAAGATGATTTAATTGGTTTAATTGAAAGATTTAAAAATATTTAATTATTATTGTTTTTTGTACATTTTTTTGATTTTTAAAACTATTTATATTATAATAAAACAAAAGACTAAAAGGTCTTTGTTTTAAGTGTTAAAAAAATGGCAAGAAAAGTTAAAAAAAGTTTATTTAGTTATTTACCTATTCCTCATTTTGATTTGGATTCAGAGATTAAAAGAGGTATTTTTATTATATTTGTTTTAATTATTGGTTGTGTTAGTTTTTTGGGAATGTTTAATTTGGCTGGATATTTGGGTGAAGTTTTAAATGATTTTTTAACTTATCTTTTTGCTTGGGGAAAGTGGATATTACCTCCTAGCATTATTTTTTGGTCTTATGCTATGTATAATCAAGAAAGATTTTATATTAAAAATAGTAATTATTTTGGATTTTTTTTGTTTTTAGTTTCTGTTAATGTTTTATTTTTTTTAGTTTTCATTGATCAAAAAGAATGGGCAATGGAAGTAAGGCTAGGAGCTGGCGGGGGTCATTTTGGTTTGTTTTTTGCAGAAATGTTTGTAAAATTTGTTGGTTTTATTTCTTCTTTAATTATATCAATAGGCTTGTTAGTTATTTCTTTATTATTAATGTTGGATACGACATTAATAGCTTTATTTGGTCCTGATAGTTTGGTTGCTAAAGTTCTTTCACCAATTAATTTTATTTTTTCTAGGATTTTTGGATTTATAAAAAGAAAAGCAGGAAAAGATGAAGAAGAACAAAATGATGAAGATCATGAAGATGAAAATGAAGAAGAAAACAATGAAGAAGAGGAAGAAGAAAATAATGAGGAAGAAGAGGAAAATGAAGATGATGAAAATAACGAAGAAGAGGAAGAAGAACAAGAAAATGAAGAGGAAGAAGAGATAAAAGATGAATGGGTGACGGCAAAGAATCAAATTGAAAAAGGTGAAATTGATGATATGGATGATGATTTTTGGTGGAGTAATCCAACTGGAGTAGATATTAATTTGCCTTTTGGTATTTTGGCAAATAAGAAAGGAAAAGCACAGAGTGGAGATATTGAATATAATAAAGGTGTAATTGAAAAAACTTTAGCTAATTTTAAAATTAAGGTTGATATGGGAGCAGTTAGTGTTGGACCAACAGTTTCTCAATATACATTTCGTCAAGCAGATGGAATTAAACTTTCTAAAATTACCAGTCTTAATAATGATTTAGCTTTGGCTTTGGCTGCTAAGTCTATTCGTATAGAAGCGCCAATCCCTGGAAAATCATTAGTGGGAATAGAAGTTCCAAACGAAACTAAAGCAATAGTTGGGCTTAAAGAATTATTGCTTTCTGATAATTATAAAAATAGAAAAGATAATTTGATGTTGGCATTAGGTAAAGATGTTTCTGGAAATGCTTGGCTGGCTAATCTTGGGAAAATGCCACATTTATTGGTGGCTGGTACTACAAACTCTGGTAAATCAGTTTGTCTTAATACAATTATTGTTTCTTTGCTTTATCAAAATACTCCTGATAATTTAAGGTTTATTATGGTAGATCCAAAAAGAGTTGAATTAACCTCATATAATGATATTCCTCATTTGCTTTGTCCTGTTATTGTTGATGTTAACAAAACAGTAAATGCTTTGAAATGGTGTGTTAATGAAATGGAGGATAGATTAGAAATTTTGTCACAAGCAGGTAAAAAAAACATAGCCTCATATAATGAAACAGCTGAAATTAAAATGCCTTATATTGTTTTTATTATAGATGAGTTAGCAGATCTTATGTCAACAATTGGAAAAGAAGCAGAGGGTCCAATTATTCGTATTGCTCAAAAAGCGCGTGCGGCTGGTATTCATTTGATTTTGGCGACGCAAAGACCAAGTGTTAATGTTATTACTGGATTGATAAAAGCAAATATGCCAACTAGAATTGCTTTTGCGGTAGCTTCAAGTATGGATTCACGTACTATTTTAGATATGTCTGGAGCTGAACATTTGATTGGGCAAGGAGATATGCTTTATAGTTGTGCTGAAATTTCAAAACCGATTCGTTTGCAAGGAGCTTTTTTGAGCGATCAAGAGATTGACAATATTGTAGAATATGTTAAAAGAAAAGGAGGAAAGCCTAAATATTTAGAGGGTGTGATTGATGAAATTAAAAATGCTAAAGGAATTGCTGGTATGGCTGGTAATAGTTCTGATAGTTTATTTGGAGAGGCTAAAGAATTGGTAATTAATATGGGCAAAGCATCTACTACTTTTTTACAAAGAAATTTTAAGATAGGTTATGCTAGGGCTGCATCTTTGATGGATGATTTAGAAAAAGCTGGAGTTATTGGTGAGTTAAAAGGATCTAAGACTAGAGAAGTGTTGATTTCAAAAGAAGAATATGGCGCGATGATTAATCAAGGAGTGAGTGGGGTTTCTTTGCATCGCAGAAGTGAGACAAAAGCACCTGATAATTATTTTGAAGAAGAAGCAAGTCATCCTGTTTTAGTTGATGTTAAAAAGGAAAATAATGATAGTGAAGAAGATTTTTTGGATAATATTTTTGAAGATAATAATGAGGAGAAGAATGAAAAAGATTTAGAAAGTGATACTTTGGTAAGCTCATTACAAGAAGATGAAGAAGAGAATGAAGAAAATGATGAAGATGGAAAATATTTTTCTAAATAGATTTAATTTGAAAGTAGTAAAATATAACAATAAATTTATTTTTTAAAAAATTAAGCCATTTAACTCTAAAACACGGAAAAATATTATTGGATGAATTAAGCTTTGGTTTTTTATGATTAAGTATTGAGTTTCAGAATCAAGAGCGTAATGGCGAGTAATTTTTTAAAAAATAAATTTATTGTTATATTTTACTACTAAAATGTGTAACATAAATTTTTAATAAAAATAAATAATTAAAAACCTCAAAAGGGACCTTTATTAGGGTTAAATATTTAAAAATATGATTATAACTTATTTGGGACATTCTTGTTTTAAAATTCAAGGCAAAGGAGAGTCTGATGTAGTGACTTTAGTTACTGATCCATTTGATGAAAAAATTGGTTTAAAAGTGCCAGCTTGTGAAGCTGATATTGTGACGGTTAGTCATGATCATAGTGATCATAATAATACAAGGGCTATAAAGAATAGTCCTTTTGTTGTTAGTATGGCTGGTGAGTATGATATAAAAGGAGTTTTAATTCAAGGGGTTGCGTCTTTTCATGATGATGAAAAAGGATTAAAGAGAGGAAAAAATGTTATTTATTCTATAGAAATGGAAGATGTTTCTATAGCTCATTTAGGAGATTTAGGGCATACTTTATCTGATGAACAATTAGAATCTTTAGTTGGTACTGATATTTTAATGATTCCTGTTGGTGGCAATTATACAATTGATGCGAAAAAAGCAGTGGAAGTTATTAGTCAGATTGAGCCGAGAATTGTAATTCCTATGCATTACAAAACAGATAATTCTTTAGCTGAAGTAGATGAGTTAGAGAAATTTATAAAAGAGTTAGGAATAGCACCAAGTAATGAAATTAGATTAAAAGTCAATAAAAATGATTTACCACAAGAGGATATGAAATTAGTGGTTTTGAGTGTTTAATTCTTTTATGAATTTTAACCAAGAACAACAAACAATAATAAACTCCATTTATGGAGCTTATTTGGTTTCAGCTCCAGTTGGAACGGGTAAAACAACAGTTCTTTCTGAGCGAGTTTTAAAAGCGATTGAGCTTGGGATAAAACCAGAAGAAATATTGTGTTTGACTTTTACCAACAAGGCAGCAGAAGAAATGAGAAATAGGATTAAAACAAGAATAAATGAAAAAGAAAAATTTGATGAGATTGTTATTTCTACTTTTCATGGATTTTGTTCTTATTTTATAAAAGCAGAAGCAAAACAGCTTGGAGTTGCTAATGATTTTTTGGTGATTGATGAAGATGATCAAATTGAAATTATCAAAGATGTTATTAAAAAAGAAAAAATTAATCTTGAAGTTGAAAATACTTTTCAGATTAAAGATTATATAGAAAAAATTTATAAATCTAGATTAAATAATTTAGAAAAAAAAATAGGATGTCAAATAATGAATTTGGAAATTGATAATAATTTAAAATTATTAAATTCAGAGTATCAAAAAAAATTAAAAGAAGAAAATGTTTTGGATTTTTCTGAGCTTGTTTTGATAACTATGGAAGCACTTTACTTCAATGAAGAATTAAAAAATAAATGGACAAGCAGATTTAAGTTTATTCAATTAGATGAATTTCAAGATACGCATTTATCTGAATATTTAGTTGTAAAACAATTAGCCAGAGTGCATAAAAATCTTAGTTTTATTGGAGATCTTGATCAAACGATTTATAGTTGGCGAGGATCTGATCCTGTCTTGATTAGCAAAATATTTAAAGAACATTTTAAACCAGTGCAAGAAATTTTTCTTTTAGATAATTATCGATCTAGTATAAAGCTTTTAAAAGCGATTGAGCCTGTGCTTGATAATATGAATTACAAACACACAAAAGAAATCATTGGTCAAAAGCAAGGCACGGAAGATAATCCAATTGAAATAATTGATGCTTATAATTTTTCTGAAGAAATTTCTCAGGTTGTGCATCATATAAAAAAAATTCGGGAAAAAAATGAAAAAGCAAGTATTGCAGTTTTAGCTAGAACGCATAATATTATAAATTTAACAGCGGAGATATTTAGTCAACAAGGAATTGCCCATATTACAGTTGATCAATACAATTTTTTTCGTAGACAAGAAGTGCGAGATATTTATGCATATTTAAAAATTATTTTTAATAAATATGACACAGAAAGTGCTTATAGAATAGTTTCTCGTCCAAAAAGAAATATTGGAGAAACTACCTTAACAGAAATTCGCGAACAAGGGGGTAAATTTGGATTAAGAATTTCTGATTTTTTTATTTTTGATAATTTTTTATATCAAGAGCCTTTTGAAAAATTACTTAATACATGGAAAAAAGGACGGATAGTTGTACTAGATACAGAAACAACTGGCACAAATACAAATAAAGATGAGATTATTCAAATTTATGCAAGAGAAGTGATTAATGGTGTAGCTAAAAATGAATTTCATCATTATATAAAAAACACAATTCCAGTTGGAACATCAGAAGCGGTTCATAGAATTAGTGATGAGTTTTTGTTGAAAAAAGGTGAAGATACAAAAGAAATTTTAAAAAAATTACAAGAGTTTATTGGTAATTCAATGGTTGTTGGGCATAATGTCAATTTTGATTTGGCAATGATTGTCGCTAATGGAAAAAGAAGTGGAATAAATTTTGAATTCAAAACTCATGCAGATACACTTGATTTGTCTAGAAGATTAGTTGAATCTACTAATTACAAATTAAATACCTTAGCACAAAAGTTTAATCTTGAAACAGCAACTCATAGTGCTGATGATGATGTAAATGCAACAATTGGATTATTATCTGTGCTAATAGAAAAATTAAAACAAGGTGAGTCAGAAAGAAAAGAATTGTTTGGAAAGTATAAAAAGAAATTTATCAAATTAGCAGGTCAAATTAAAGATTGGGAGATGAAAGCAAAAACAACAAAACCAGTAGATTTTTTGGAATATATTTTTGAAAATTCAGGTTTAGAAGAATATTATGGAAATGATCACGAAAAAGAAAAAAGATTTCATTCTTATGAAACTTTGAAAAAATTGTTTACAAAAAAGTATGAAGAAAATGAAACAGAAAATTATGAAGAGGTTTTGCGAGATTTAATAAATTATTCTTCTTTAGTAAAAAATATTGATTTTTTAGGTTTGGAAAAAGGAAAAATTCCAATAGTGACTGTTCATCAAGTTAAAGGCTTAGAGTTTGATTATGTTTTTTTGATTAGTATGAATGAGTACAAATTTCCAAGTTATGCTTCTCTTAAAAGTAATGATTTAGAAGAGGAAAAAAGACTTTTTTATGTAGCCCTGACGCGTGCTAAACAAAAAGTTTTTTTGAGTTATAGTAATTTTGACAATTATAATAGAACACAGACAAAAAGTAGATTTTTAGGATATTTAAAAGTTTAGAAATTTAATTTTGTTTTTCAATAATTTTATCAATTAAACCATAATCTTTAGCTTCTTGTGCACTCATAAAATTATCACGATCAGTATCTTTTTCAATTTGAGAAATTTTTTGACCAGTGTTTTGAGCCATAATTTTGTTTAGTCTGTCTCTTATTTTTAAAATATGCTCGGCTCTTATTTTGATGTCACTAGCTTGACCTTCAGTGCCTCCCATAACTTGATGAATCATTACTTCAGAATTAGGTAGAGAAAATCTTTTTCCGCGAGCACCAGAAGATAATAAAAATGCTCCCATACTAGCAGCCATTCCTACACAAATAGTACTGACATCGCATTTTACATATTGCATAGTATCATAAATAGCAAGGCCAGCAGAAACTGAACCACCAGGTGAATTAATATAAAATTTAATATCTTTTTCTTTGCTTTCAGCGTCTAAAAATAAAAGTTGAGCAATGATAATATTAGCTGAATGATCAGTAACAGCTTCACCTAAAAAAATAATTCTATCTTTTAGTAAACGAGAATAAATATCATAAGCTCGTTCATAGTTTCCAGTTTTTTCAATAACTGTTGGAATTAATGGCATATATTTTAAAATTATTAATTATTAAATTATGTTATAATTTTTACACCTTTTGGCGTAATAGTCAAGTATCCTTTAATTTTAAAACCAGCTGTTTTGATATGGCCACCACCAATTAATAATTCTGCTAATTTGGAAATATCTATTTTTGGATGATTTGTTCGTAGGCTTCCTTTAATAAAACCATTATCTGTTTCTCTTAGCCAAAGTAAAGCTTTAACATCTTCTAAGCTACTTAGAAGACCAGGAATTCCTTCTAGCTCTTCTTTGTCAACATTATATTTTTCAATATCTTCATTTTTTAAATAAGAAATTGCTATTTTGTATTTAAGATTTATTTTTAAATTATTAATAGCTAAGCCCCAAAGTTTTATAGAATTAAGAGTTTTATTTTTCCAAATTTTTTTATTAATCAAAGAATATTGAGCCCCAAATAATAACATTTCTGAAGCTATGTTGATTGTTTCTTTTGAAGTTGCTGAGTATAGGAAGTTGGCTGTATCTGTAAGAATACCAGTTAAAATACAATTAGCTATATTTTTGTTTATTTTTAAGTTATTCTCTTTGAAAAATTTATAAATTACGCAAGTAGTTGATGCTTCATCTGATTTTCTTATTTCTATATCAGCATAATTTTCTTGTCTTTGATGATGATCAAATTCAATAAATTTTTGATTCAAAGAGCGATTTATAATTTCTTTTTCTAGTGTTGTTCTAGTAACACTTCCGCAATCAAGAGAAATTATTAAATCAAAATCATTAAAATTTTTTAAGATTCCATAATGAAATTTTTCAATATTAGGAAGAAAATCAAATTGAAAAGGTATTTTATCAAAACAGTAAGTAAAATATTTTTTGTTTTCTAGTTTTAAAAATTCTATCATAGCACAAGTTGAAGACAGGGCATCTCCATCTGGATTATAGTGTGTAACTAATAAAATATTTTTTGCTTTTCTAATTTCTTCTCTTGCTTTTTTGTAGTTGTTCATCTTCTTTATGGATTTGTTCGATAATTTTGTCTATTTCAACTTCATAGCCTATTTTTTCATCAAACTGCCAATTAATTTTCGGAATAAATTTTAAATTAAGTCTGCTTTTTAAAGAGTTTGAAAAAGCTTTTGATTTTTTTCTTAATTTTTCTAAAGCTGAACCAGATACATTTTCTGGTAAAACTGATATAAAAATTTTGCTATATTTTAAATCAGGAGAACAATCAACGCGAGTAATTGTTATAAGACCTTGATTAAATTCTAAATCAGTAAGAATTAATTCACCTAATTCCATTTTTAATAATTCATTTATTTGTTTTAATCTGTGTGACATATTTTTTATATTTTTTCAAAAACTTCTTTTTCTTTGTAAATAATTAAAATATCTCCTTCTTCTACTAAATCATCACCCCTAAATTCTAATCCACAATCTTGACCTGCTTCTATATAATCTACTTCTTGTTTTCCTGATTTTAAAGTTATTAGCTTTCCTTTAAAAATTAATTCTTTATTTCTCATAACCTCTACTAAAGAATTAGCTTCTATACTTCCATCTAAAATTTGTCCGCCAATTATTTGTTTTTCTTTAGTTCGTAAAAAAACAGCTTTTATTTTTACTCTTCCTAGATCAGTTCTTTCAATTTCAGCTTCAACTAAAGCTTGAATGTCTATTTTGATGTCATTAATTAAATCATAAATAATAGAATAATTTTTGATATTTATATTTTTGTTTCTAGCGTTTTCTAATAAATTGTGAGGAGTTTTTACATTAAAGCCAATAATTTTGGCATTAGATGATTCTGCTCTTTGAATATCTCCTTGGGTAATATTTCCAAGTCCTTTGTAAATTATTTTTGTTTTTATATGTTTAGTATTTATCTTTTCTAAAGATTCTTCAATTGCTTCAGCAGAACCAAAAACATCACTTTTGATAATTAAATTTATTTTTTTTATATTTTCATCATCTTCAGCTTGAGCTACAGAGTTAAACTTATCTTGTGATGCTCCTTGTCTTTTTATTTTCTTTGCTCTTTCTTGAGCATCTCCAACTTTTATAATATCTCCAACTTGCGGAGCTATTTTAAGGCCAATAATTTGAGCAGGACAAGATGGAAGAGCAGTTTTTATTTTTTCGTCTTTATAATTTTTTAGATTTCTAACTTTTCCAATAATAGTATTATTTAAAATCAATTGATCTCCTATTTTTAAAGTTCCGTTTTGTACTAAAATAGTAGCCACTGGACCTATTTCTTTGTTGATATTTGATTCAATAACAGTTCCAACAGCTGGTGAATTAATATTTGCGATTAAATTTTCAGATTCAGTTTCTGAAGTTAGAAGAACCATATCAAGTAAATCAGTAATTCCTTTGCCTGATTTAGCAGAAATCGGAAGACAGATTGTCTTACCTCCCCAATCTTCAGGCACAATATTTAGCTTAGATGATAATTCTTGTTTAGTTCTATCAAGATTAGCATCTTCCTTATCCATTTTATTAATAGCCACTACAAAAGGTATTTTAGCTGATTGAATAATATTAAAAGCTTCAATAGTTTGTTGTTTTACTCCATCATCTCCAGCTACAACTAAAATAGCGATATCCGCAATTTTTGCGCCTCTACTTCTCATAGCAGTAAAAGCTTCATGCCCAGGAGTATCAATAAAAGTAATGGTTTTGTTTTTTCTATTTATTTGATAAGCACCTATATGCTGAGTAATACCTCCTGATTCTTTATCAACCACATTTGTCTTACGAATAGCATCTAGTAATTTTGTTTTTCCATGATCAACATGACCCATAATTACTATAACAGGAGCTCTTTTTGTAAGATTTTTTTTGTCTTCTCTGCTAATTATTTCTTTTAATTCATTAGATTTATTTTTTTCTTCTTCAACCAAATCATCATCTTCTTCTTGTCGCTCAACACTTATTCCAAAACTAGAACCAATCAACCAAGCTGTATCAAAGTCTATCCTTTCATTAATACTTGCAAAAATACTATTTTTCATTAATTCTGATAAAATAATATTTATAGGTAGACCAGAAATAGTGCTAAAATCTCTGATAGTGATTAAGCTTTTTATTTTAATAGTTTGGTTAGTTATTTTTATTTTAGCTTGTTTGATTTTTAATTCCTCAGCTTCTTTTTGTTTTTCTAGCTTGTTTCTTATCTTAGACCAGTCATTAATTATTTTTTGTGCTACATTTTTGTTTATTTTAATGGCTTTTTGTCCAATATCAAAACCAAATTGTGGTAAAATATTACGCAATTCATTTGGATTGATATGAAGAATACGAGCTAGTTCGGTTATGTTCATAATTTATAAAAAAATTAAGGTTTAAGAATAAAAAACAAGAAGCCAAAAAAGTTAGCTAATTTTATTTAAATTTACAATTTTTTTAAATAAAAGTCAAGAAGAAAAAATAATGATAATTTTTTAAAAAATATTTTTGCTAAATTTAAGTATTTTTAATTAATTAATAAATTATGCTATAATATTTTTAATTAAATAAAAATTTTTATGGAATCAATTTTTATTAACACAAGTATTATTTTAAGTATAGCAATTGTTATTGCTTTTATTGTGCAAATAATGCGTCAGCCTTTAATTATTTCTTATATTGTAACAGGAATTATTTGTGGACCACTTTTTTTAGGAATTACTGATGCTAGTTATGAATTTTTTGAGATACTTTCTGAATTAGGAGTTATTCTTTTGCTTTTTTTAGTTGGGCTTAGTCTAAATTTGGAACATCTGAAAAAAATAGGAAAAGTTTCAGTGATTACAGGACTTGGACAAGTTATTTTTACTTCTTTAATAGGCTTAGCTCTTCTTCTAGTAATTGGTTTTAATTTATCTTCAGCAGTTTATTTATCAATAGCCATTACTTTTTCAAGTACTATTGTAATAATGAAATTGTTAAGTGATAAAAAAGAATTAAGAACGGTTTATGGTAGATATACTATGGGACTAATGATTGTTCAAGATATTATTGCTATTTCTATTATGATAATAATGCCAGTTTTTTCTAGTGATGAATCTTTTTCTTTAGCAATCTTAACAATTTTTTTAAAATTTATTTTTATCATTGCCATAGTTTATTTTTTATCAAAAATTTTATTGCCAATTATCTTAAAACAAGCTGCTAAGTCAAGCGAGTTTTTATTAATTTTTACCTTAGCTTGGTGTTTTTCTATTTCAGGACTTGGAGCATGGATTGGATTGTCTTTAGAAATAGGAGCAATTATTGCTGGCTTGTCTTTAGGGTCTTCTATTTATAAAGATGAAATAAGTAGCAGAATAAAACCATTAAGAGATTTTTTTATTGTTTTGTTTTTTATAATTTTAGGATCAGAGATGAATGTAGATAATTTTTGGAGTGCTGTTTGGCCTAGTTTTATTTTGTCTATTTTTATTTTAGTAGGAAATCCTTTAATTCTTTATTATCTTTATAGAATTTGTAAATTTACAAGAAAAGACAGTTTATTAGCAGGTCTTACAGCAGCACAGGTTAGTGAATTTGGTTTTGTTTTTTTATTTGTTGCCCAGCAAAATGGTTTTATTGATAACCAGGTATTATCAATTTTTACAATAGTTGCCTTAAGTACTATTTTTGTATCTTCTTATTTAATTACTTATAATTATCAAATATTTAATTTTTTAAAACCCATACTTGATAAGTTTGGAAAAGATAGATATAAAGAGAAAAAAATAAAAAATGAAAATTTTGAAGTTTTAGTTTTTGGTTATCATCGCTTAGGCTGGAAAATTTGTGAAGCACTAACAGCTAAAAAAAAATCTTTTGCTGTGATTGATTGTGATCCAACAGCTATTAATAAATTAATAAGAAGAAAAATTCCTCATTTTTTCGGGGAAGCAGGTGATATTGATTTTTTACAAGATTTACCAATTGAAAATACTAAGATGATTATTTCAACTTTGCCAAATGCAGTTGATCAATTAGCTCTTGTACATTATATTAAAAGTATAGATGAGAAAAAAATTATTATTAGTAGTTTATCTCATATAAATTTTTTAGATGATCTTTATAGAGCTGGTGTTGATTATGTTTTGGTTCCTCATTTAATTAGTGGACAATGGATATCAGAAATTTTGCAAGAAAAACAATGGAGTAAGAAAACTTTTTTAAATTTAAAAAATAAACAAAAAAATGAAATGCAATTAAAATATAATTTAGAATAAAAAATTAATTTGTAATTATTAAATATTATGTCTATTAAAGAATTATTTAAAATCGCTGTAGAAAAAAAAGCATCAGATCTTCATTTAATAACAGGAATTAAACCTGTTTTAAGAATAAATGGAGAATTAGTTTATATAGATGAAAAATTTGTAATTGATAAAAAAACAATGGAAATGATTTTAAATGAACTATTAAGTGTTGAAAACAAAAAAAGATTTAATCAAGAAAGAGAACTTGATTTAGGCTTTGAACAAGACGGATTTCGTTTTAGAGTAAATCTTCATTTTGAAAAAGAAAATGTTGGTTTAGTAGCTAGAGTTATTAATGATGAGATACCTACTCTTGAAGATGTTGGTATGCCAAAAATTATTTATAATTTATTAAGTTTAAAGCAAGGTTTGATTTTAGTAACAGGGCCTACGGGATGTGGAAAATCTTCGAGCTTGGCTGCTATGATTGATTATATTAATAGTAATAGTTTTTTAAATATTATCACTTTTGAAGATCCAATAGAATATGTATTTAAGCCTAAAAAGAGTATTATTGTTCAAAGACAATTAGGAAGTGATATGAATAGTTTTGAATCTGGTCTTAAGCACGCGCTAAGGCAAGATCCTAATATTATTATGGTGGGAGAAATGCGTGATTTGGAAACGATTAGCACAGCTATTACTTTAGCTGAAACAGGACATCTTGTTATGGCTACGCTACACACTTATAGTGCATCACAAACTATAGATCGTATTATAGATATTTTTCCTCCTCATCAACAAAATCAAGTAAGAATGCAATTATCAATGACGCTAGCTGGAGTTATTTCTCAACGATTACTTCCATCAAAAAAAGGAGGAAGGGTTGCAGCCCGAGAAATTTTAATTAATACTTCTGCTGTTGCTAATTTAATAAGAGAAAATAAAATAGCACAAATAAAAACAGTTTTAGAAACAAATTCAAGAGGCGGAATGATGACATTAGATCAAGATTTGAAAAAACTTTATGAAGAAGGAATTATTGAAAAAGAAATAGCTCAAGTTTATATGACTAATCCTGAGATGTTGGAAAAATTTAGATTTGTAAAATAATTTTTTTGTTAATATCTTGTTTAAAAGTAAAAAAACACTAATTAAATTATTAGTGTTTTTTGTTTTTTAAATATAAAATTTTTTGCTTTTTTTAAATGAAAAATACAATAAATTGTTTTAATAAAAAATTGTTTTAAAATGTTCTTGACATAAAAATTTTTTAATGTATAATGTAACTACACTTAAAGATTGGATTAAGGTTGTGATGTAATTTAAAATAAAAAATTATCGCTATGATGGCGGTTTTTTATTTGATAAAATGAAATTTTTTAAGGGTAAGTTCGTTAACAACTAAATAAGATAATAATTTAAAGCAAAAAATGTGAGAAAAATCTCGTTAAGGGTATATGGTGAATGCCTTGACATAAGAAGACGATGAAGGACGTAGCAGTCTGCGATAAGCCACGGGGAGGTGACAAGCAACCTTTGATCCATGGATTTCCGAATGGGGTAACCCCCCCGATTGATGATCGGGGACCCGTCCTGTGAATAAATAGCGGGATGAGGGGAGTACTCGGTGAACTGAAACATCTTAGTAGCCGAAGGAAAAGAAATTAATAAAGATTTCCTGAGTAGTGGCGAGCGAAAGGGAAATAGCCTAAACTTATATAACTGCGATTATGAAAACTTCGGTTGGATTAATCAGAAGGATCCATGTCCACATGTTATATTTTGGTTGTAAGATTTTATGTTTAGCACATGGAAAAGCTAGAGTTGAGATTAGATAATTTTTAATTGAAGTGAGCTGGAAAGCTCTGCCAGAGAAGGTGATAGCCCTGTAAGTGAAAAAAATTATCACTCATCAATAAAATTCTTAAGTAGGGCGGGACACGTGAAATCCCGTTTGAATCTGGGTCGACTATGATCCAAGGCTAAATACTTCTTATGATCGATAGTGAACAAGTACCGTGAGGGAAAGGTGAAAAGCATCCCGGAAGGGAGGTGAAATAGTACCTGAAACCATATACTTACAAGGAGTCGGAGCCCCGGTTTACCGGGGTGACGGCGTGCCTATTGAAGAATGAGCCAACGAGTTTGTTCTATGCGGCTAACTAAGTACCGTTTGGTATGGAGTTATAGTGAAAGCGAGGGTTAATAGCCCGTTTATAGTCGTATGGACAAGACCCGAAGCCGGGTGATCTATCCATGGCCAGGTTGAAGTCCCGAGAAATCGGGATGGAGGACCGAACCCACAAGCCGTTCAATACTTGGGGATGAGCTGTGGATGGCGGAGAAATTCCAATCGAACTCGGCAATAGCTGGTTCTCCTCGAAATAGCTTTAGGGCTAGCGTCAGGCGCTGATTACTGGGGGTAGAGCACTGAATGAGGTTGGGGCCTTCGGGTACCCTCCTTAACCAAACTCCGAATACCAGTAAGTGTAGCCTGGCAGTCAGACTATGGGGGCTAAGCTCCATCAGTCAAAAGGGAAACAGCCCAGATCGCAATCTAAGGTCCCTAAATATATGCTAAGTGTAAAAGGTGGTGTTGTGACCACGACAACTAGGAGGTTGGCTTAGAAGCAGCCATCCTTTAAAGATAGCGTAATAGCTCACTAGTCAAGTTGTTCCGCGCCTAAAATTTATCGGGGCTAAGCATATTACCGAAGATGCGGATGGTTAGATTTATCTAACCGTGGTAGAGGAGCATTCTCATCAGCGTTGAAGTCAAGTCGTGAGGCTTGGTGGAGTGGTGAGAAGCGAGAATGTTGGCATGAGTAGCATAAAGGCGGGTGAGAACCCCGCCCACCGTAAGCCTAAGGTTTCCTGGGCAACGTAAATCGACCCAGGGTTAGCCGGTCCTAAGGCGAGGCCCGTGTAGTGCGGGCGTAGTCGATGGCTAAGCTGGTTAATATTCCAGCGCTACTGTAGTCCACTGATGGGGTGACGCAGTTTCTTGGTTTAAACGTTTTTATTAGTATGAGCGTTGTTGATTTGAAATCACGATCTAGGTAAATCCGGATCATTACGTGAGGAAGAGTTGACTGAAGATGAAGCATTTTGCAGATTCAATTAAGTGATGAAGCTGACTAGAAAAACCTCTAGGGTTATAAAGATTACAGTAACCGTACTAAAACCAACACAGGTAGGCGAGGCGAGTAGCCTCAGGTGTACGAGAGAACCTTCGTTAAGGAACTCGGCAAAATAGCGGCCGTAATTTCGAGATAAGGCCTCCCCGGTGCAAACCGGGGCGCAGCTAAAGACACTCAAGCGACTGTTTATCAAAAACATAGCTCTCTGCTAACTCGTAAGAGGATGTATAGAGGGTGATGCCTGGCCAGTGTCCGAACGTTAAGGGGAGGGGTTAGCCGTAAGGCGAAGCTTTGAACTGAAGCGCGGATGAACGCCGGCCGTAACTATAACGGTCCTAAGGTAGCGAAATTCCTTGTCGGGTAAGTTCCGACCTGCACGAATGGCTCAACGACTTGAGTACTGTCTCAACGAAGGACTCGGCGAAATTACAATACGAGTAAAGATGCTCGTTAACCATAGCTGGACGAAAAGACCCCGTGAAGCTTTACTATAACTTAACATTGATTTAGGACTATGCATGTTCAGAATAGGTGGGAGCCGCAAGGCAACTGTGAGATACCACCCTTGTATATTTTTAAGTCTAACCTTAGGCCTTGAATCAGGTCAAGAGACAGTGTTTGGCGGGTAGTTTGTCTGGGGCGGATGCCTCATAAAAAGTAACTGAGGCGTTTACAAAGGTTGGCTATCCCGGAATGGAAACCCGGGAGATAGTGTAAAGGCACAAGCCAGCTTTACTGCGAGACCTACAAGTCAAGCAGTTGCGAAAGCAGAACTTAGTGATCCGACTGTCCAATGTAGGATGGCGGAAGCTCATCGGATAAAAGCTACTCCGGGGATAACAGGCTAGTCACGCCCAAGCGTCCACAGCGACGGCGTGGTTCGGCACCTCGATGTCGGCTCGTCGCATCCTGGGGGTGTAGAAGCTCCCAAGGGTTGGGCTGTTCGCCCATTAAAGCGGCACGCGAGCTGGGTTCAGACCGTCGTAAGACAGGTCGGTCTCCTACCCACTATGGTCGTGGAAACTTGAGAAGTCCGTTCCCTAGTACGAGAGGACCGGGAATGACGAAGCTCTAGTGTACCAGCTGTTCTACTAAGGGCATTGCTGGGTAGCTACCTTCGGTTAGGATAAGCGCTGAAAGCATATAAGCGCGAAGCCGTCTTCAAGATTAGGTTTCATAGATTCGTGAGAGAATATCACGTTAATAGGCTCTAGGTGCAAGTGCAGTAATGCATTCAGCCGAGGAGTACTAAAATATCATTTGATTTTTCTCACATTTTTGACTTTAAAAAATTTAATAGTATTAAGTATTTTGTATTAAGTATTAAGCAATTGATAGATAAAATATAAAAAATTTTATTAAAATATGTTTAGTATATAATACAAAGTACTTAATATAAAAAAGACATTATTATTCTGGTGGTTCTTGCGAAGGGGTTACACCTGATCCCATCCCGAACTCAGAAGTTAAGACCTTCAGCGCCAATGATACTTGGGCTTGTGCCCTGGAAAAGTAGGTCGCCGCCAGAGTAATGATGTTTTTTTGTTAGTAAAAAAATTAAAAATAAAAAAGAAAAGCATAGTCCTGTCGAATGACGGGATAGGTCGCCGCCAGAGTAATGATGTCTTTTTATCTTAAAATATGTAGAGACGCAAAATTTTATTTTGCGTTTTTTTTGTTTTTCTTAAATTTAGGTGTTTTTTGTAAAAAATAAAAAACTTTTTTGTAATATAATTACTAATATTAAATAAGAAATATACTTGACAAAAAATATTATTTGTGATATAATTCTATATTAATTTTAGCCAGTGTTATTCATGATTTTGGCGAAGCTGATAATCTGTTTACGAGTATAATCTTTTAGACTAGTTTTTTTAGCTTAAATTATTCTTTTTTAAAAAAAAATTATTTTATATTATTTTAAAAGATTTATTTGAGTATATATAAAATTTTTATTTTTTGTATATATAATTAGATAAATTTTGTAAAATTAAAACAAAATTTATAACTATTAGTTAAGTTCTTTTCATATTAAATATAAAAAAAAGGAGAAAATAAAAGAATGATTACTTAGGATAAGAAATAGAGATTTTTTTTCAAAGGAAAAAAAATAATAATAGGGTTTATCTTTTGCCTAATAACAAGTCCTTTTATATAAGGAAAGTGTCTTAAAGAAGATGCCTGTGAGTAAAAAGATTAGTGTTTGAGAACTTACAGCTTGGGAGAATAAGAGATGGAAAAAATAAAAGCTTTTTGTTGGAATGATAATATTATTACGAGAGAGATTCTTCCGATAGATTATTATTTGGAAGATATTATTGAGCTTTTAAAAAATAATCAAGTAGTGATTGTCGAGGGAGAAACAGGAAGTGGTAAAACAACACGTATCCCTCAGGCGATTTTGAATTGTTTCCCTGAAAAAAATATCATAATGACAGAGCCTCGTCGGCCTGTCGTTCGTTGGATATCCAAAAGGATATCTTCAGAGATGGGAAGTCCTTTAGGAGAAATTATTGGTTATCGTCTTTTTGGTGAAAAACCGGTAGTTTCTGACAAAACAAAATGTTTAATTTTAGTAGATCAGTCTATTGTTAATAAGATAAGTCGCACAAGAAAATTGCCAAAAGGAATTCTTATTGTTGATGAGGCACATGAACGCTATGCGCAGTTATCAATAGATATGCTAATGATTTTGTTGAAAGAATTGCTCCCAGGTTCACCTGACACGAAGGTTTTGATAACATCAGCTACTTTGGATGTGGAAAAATTTTCTAAATACTTCTTTAATGCGCCGATCTTGCGTGTGAAGGGTAGATGTTATCCTGTTGAAAAAGAAATATTGGAATTGATGCCTTATGAGCATCATACCCAAGGAGCAGTAAGAGCAGTAAAGCATGTTCTTTATAAATTTTTAGAAGGAAAATTAACTATTCTTGATAAGAATGATTTTAATCAAAGAGTAGTTGTTGATAACGGAACTTGTATAGTTTTTCTTCCTGGTGAGGAAGATATAAATAAATCTCTTAAAGAGATTGAAGAATATCTTCAAGAAGAATTTCCTGCTGTAAAAGTAGTAACTCTTGCATCTAAAGAAACATTTACAGAGGATTCTCAATTTACAATAGAACTTTTTCCTTGCCATTCAAAATTAAATGAGTATGAGCAGGATAGCGTTCAGGAAGATAATCTTAAGAAGAATACTTTAAGATTTATCTTATCCACCGATATTGCTAGAGGAAGTGTGACTTTTCCAAAGGTCGTTGGAGTGATAGATTCTTTGCAAGTTAAAAGACCGTCAGTTGATATAAATGGGATTTCCCAGTTTGGAAAAATTTCTATTTCCATGGTAGAAGCTGATCAGGGAATGGGAAGAGCCGGACGGACTCAGCCTGGATTTTATATCGCCATTGGTAACGAATATAATTATCTTGATAAATGGCCCAAACCAGCTATTTTAAGAGAAGCATTAACATCGGTTGTTTTGCAACTTATTTTGGCGGGAATAAATCCAAGAACTTGTGATTATTTGGATAATCCCGGTGATACCAAGATTGATGTTGCTATAAGAAGACTTCAGAGGATAGAAGCTCTTGATGAAGCTGAAAGCATAACAGAACTGGGAAGATTGTTGGTAAGATTTCCAATTGATCCTGAAAAAGCTTTATCATTAATAAAAGCAGATGAATTTGGAATTCTTCCGGAGGCTGTAATTGCCATAAGTTGCATTGAAGAAAATAATATCTTTTTTCTTCCTAAACCTGAACAAAATTTAGTTGTTGAAGCTTGGGTTGTGGAAGAAATCTTTTCTAATTTTCCTGAGTTAAAAGATTATTCAGGAATTTTTATAAAAAGAACAAAAGAAGATTTTTTTACAGTATTAGGGAAAGAATTAAAAGAGATTGGTTCAGAGCAAGAGCAGGGAATTAGAACAGTAGCGGAAATTATTCGTAAAAGTTGGAATGATAATGATGATAATAATTCTGACTTTAGCGCCATGATAAATGCTTTCCGAGCATTTAAACAAGAATATTTTCGTTTAAACAAAATTTTTTACGAGATGAAGTTAAGTGATAAAGAAGAAATAAAAGAAGCTCGTAAAGAATTGAAAAAATGCTTGATAGATTGGTGCAAGAGACATTGTCTGGTTTACAAAAATCTTTTATTGGTTGATCAAAAAATATCCCAGATAAGAGAGGAAATCAGTCAAACAGATTTGAGCCTTTCCGGAGATATATTTGAAAGAAGTGAGTTTAGTTCTGAAAATCTCATTAAGGCTTTGATGAGCGGGATGTTTGATAATATTGGAATAAAATCAAATCATGGACATTGGTCCGCAAGTGGAGAGTTTAAAATAGCGCATAACTCTCTTTGTGAAACATCCGTTGAAATAGCAATGTTTGGTAAACTTAGAAAAGTTCATCTCCAAGGAAAAAATTTCTTTTATAATTTGGCTGATTTGGCTTGTCCAGTGAAAGCCGAATGGATTAAAGAAGTTTTGCCTCAATTTTGTTCTTATGAAAGAGGTGATTCTTATTTTTCAGAGAAACATGATAAAGTTCTGTTTCTAGAAGAGACAATCTTTAATGGTATAGTAATAGACAGATCTGAGAAAATAGAAGAAGATTTAGATCTTGCTGAAAAAATAAGAGAAAAATATTTCAGGAAAGAAGAAATTGTACAACCTATTAAAAAAATGTCTGGTTGGTATAACCTTAGTAAAGAAGAGGTTATACTTAAGCTTAGAGAAGAAAAAAATTCTGGAAAATACTTGTCTTTATTAGCTTATAATTATGATTATTTTTCTTCTATAAGATTTCATATAGAAATTGTTGAAAATGAAGAAGATAAAGAATTAGATGATATGCATACAAAGAGTAATTTAGCAAGACTATTTTCCGATTTTATTGAAGAATCCATACAAAAGTTTGATGACAAAAGTTTTAATTTTAAGAGCTACGAATATGGCTTAAGATATTTGTATGGAGTAGAAGTTGTTATGAAAGAAGTTTTTGACAATTTGATAAAAAGATATATTCCAAATTTAACTTTGGAAAATATTGAAAATCAGATTGAGTTGGCGAAAGAAGAGGTTGCAGAGGTTGTTTGTAATCTGAAAAAGAACCATTTGTTTATAAAAAATGGGTTAACGGAGATGACTTTTGCTTTTCTTATGAATGGCAAGAGAGTTCAAGAGCTTAGCAATATTTTTTTAGAAGTTCAGGACACTCTTGGTTATTCTGAGGATAATATTGTTAAGGCTCTTTACTCACTTACCAAAAATGGAAATGATTTGGTAAGGAGAGGAAATAAGCTTTGGCTATCGTTAAAAGAGATTTTTCCCACTTTTACCGGTGATGTTGACATTGAGAAATTATCAATGGCAATAATGGAAGAAGTGGAATAATAAATTTAAATAATATAGGAATTCCCCGTATTGATAAACAATTATCAATGCGGGGATTTTTTTTAAAGAAATGTCAAATCCTAAGAAAACTTCAATATAATTGAGCTTATTAAAATTTTTAGTAGATTTATAGAATTAAAAAAAGTTAAAATATTAAATAGTTTTGCTAATTTTGAAAAAGATTGATTTTTAAAATAAAAAATGCTAATCTTCATTATGTAATAAGTTAAAATTGAAAAATATGTTGCAAGAAGATAAAAAAACTATTTTAATAACAGGAGGAGCTGGATTTCTTGGGTCTAATTTGTGTGAAAAATATTTAAATGAAGGGCATTGTGTGATAGCACTTGATAATCTTCAAACAACATTTACTACACAAAATATTGATCATTTATTTGCAAACAAAAATTTTAAATTTATCAAACATGATATTGTGAATGAAATTAATATTTCAGAAAAAATTGATTGGATTTTTAATCTTGCTTGTCCTGCTCAATGTGTTAACCTACAATGGGATCCTGTGCATACTTTAAAAATAAGTGTGCATGGAGTTATTAATATGTTGGAATTGGCGAGGAAAAATAAAGCAAGGATTATGCAAGCATCTACTTCTGAAATTTATGGGCATAATCCAAAAAATCCTCAAAAAGAAACAGATTGTGGAGAGGTTTATACATTAGGTCCACGAGCTTGTTATGATGAAGGAAAAAGAGTTTCAGAAACATTGTTAATGGATTATTATCGGCAATATGGAGTGGATGTAAAAATAATTAGAATTTTTAATACTTATGGACCTCGTATGTATGTTCGGGATGGGCGAGTGATGAGTAATTTTATTATTAATGCACTTAACAATAAAGCAATTTCTATTTATGGAGACGGTTCTTATACTAGAAGTTTTCAATATGTTGATGATATATTAGAAGGGATTGATAAAATGATGAAAAAGGAAAATTTTTTAGGACCTGTAAACCTAGGAAATCCGCAAGAAGTGACTATAAAAGACTTGGCTGACTTAGTTATTTCACTTACAAATTCAAAATCAGAAATAGTTTATAAAGAAAAAGTCACAGATGATCCCATAAGAAGACAGCCTGATATTAGTTTGGCAAAAAAAGAACTTAATTGGGAGCCAAAAGTTTCTTTAGAAGAAGGTATCAAAAAAACAATAGAGTATTTTAAATCTGTTTCTTTGCCTGAAAAAAAGATTTTAGTTTTTTCTTCAACTTATTTGCCTGATTTAGGTCCTGCGGAGTTAGCTTTGCAAAAATTAAGTTCTTTTATGAGCGACACAGAATTTCATATTATTACAATTAAATCTCAAAAGAAATTATTAAGTTTTGAAAAAATTGATAATTGTTTTATTTACAGATTAGGTTCTGGAAATATTTTAGGTAAATATCTTTTTCCTATAAGAGCATTTTTCAAAGCAAAAGAATTAAATAAACAAAATAAGTTTAGATTTATGTGGTCTATTATGGCAAGTTATGGAGCTATTTCTGCTTTGGCTTTGAAAATGTTAGACAAAAATATTAATTTTTTATTAACTTATGACAAGACCGAAAAAGAAAAAAGATCATTTATTAAATCATTGTTATTATCTCCAATTATAAAATATATTTTTAAAAAAGCAGATTCAGTTTTTTTGTCTGATCTTTCTTTGGAAAAAAATGTAAAGATGATTAATAATGAATCACAAATTAGTGTGATTGATGGTGATGGAGAAGCTTTTGTTAATCAAATAAAATATTCATATAATTATCTTCTTAATCAACAAGAAAAAAAACTAGATAGACCTTTATAAATTAAGTTAAAATATATGTCAAAAAAACAAATTTTTTCTGGTGTTCAGCCAAGTGGAAATCTTCATTTGGGTAATTATTTAGGGGCAATTAAGCAATGGGTAGAAATGCAGAAAATTTATAATTGTATTTTTTGTGTAGTAGATTATCATGCTATTACTGTTCCACAAAATCCAGAAATACTTAAAGAAAAAATCATTGAAATTACTAAAATATATTTAGCGTCTGGAATTGATCCGAATAAATCAATTATTTTTCAACAATCAATGATTAGTGCTCATACAGAATTAGCCTGGATATTGAATGCGACAGTCACTAGAATGTCAGATCTTTATAAAATGACACAGTTCAAAGACAAGTCTTCAAAGTCTAAGGAAGAAAATGCTGGACTTGGTTTGTTTGATTATCCTGTTTTGATGGCGTCTGATATTTTGCTTTATAACACAGAGATTGTTCCTGTTGGCGAAGATCAAGTCCAGCATGTGGAGTTAGCAAGAGTTTTAGCACGAAGATTTAATCATCAGTTTGGAGAGACTTTTGTTGTCCCAAAAGCAGTGATTAAAAAAACAGGAGCTAGGATTATGGGGCTTGATAATCCAGAGAAAAAAATGAGTAAGAGTGCTAGTAGTGAGTTAAATTATATTGCTTTGCTTGATAAGCCTGAAGAGGCTCGCAAGAAAATTATGAAAGCAACTACTGATTCAGAAACTTCTGTAAAATATGATCAAGAAAAAAAGCCAGGAATTTCAAATTTGCTAGAAATTTATTCTTTGTTAGCAGATTTACCAATTGATGAGATTATAAAAAAGCATAAAAATAGTATGTATGGAGATTTTAAAAAAGATCTTGCTTTAGTTGTTTGTGATTTTTTAACCCAATTCCAAGAAAGGTTTGATAAGATTTCTAATGAACAAGCTGAGAAAATTTTATTAGAAGGAAAAGCTAAGGCAGAGATTAAGGCTTTGGAGGTTTTGGGTAGAGTTAAAAAAAGAATTGGAGTGTTGTAAATTTTTTTCTGTCATTCCTGCCCCGTTATTTAACTGGATAAATTCCAACGAGAATCTAGGAGCATAAAGTAATAATTTTGTTTGTGTGTTTTGAAATCGTAAAATATGACAATCATTTTTATTTTTTAAAAAAAGCGCAATGCGAAGCCGACGGGAAGGGACGACTTTTTTTAAAAAATAAAAATGATTGTCATATTTTACTACTAAGGTGTTTGATATAAATTAATTTTTAATAGTATTAATTGTATGGCTTTAAGTATTTTTTTAAAAATCATTGCTTAATACTATATACTTAATACATAATACTAATATGACTTTATACGAAAAATCTATCAAGCAGTTAGAAACTGTTTTTGATTTAATTAAAGATGAAAAAAAAGTGACAATTAGCGAGATTGAGATTTTGAAGAGACCTCAAAAAATTATTCAAGTTTCTTTGCCGATTAAAATGGATAATGGGGAAGTAAAAATTTTTGAAGCTTATCGTGTTCAGCATAATAATGCGAGAGGAGCTTTCAAGGGTGGGATTCGTTTTCATCCGCAAGTTGATTTGGAAGAAGTTAAATCTTTAGCTTTTTGGATGACTTTTAAATGTGCTGGAGTTGATATTCCTTATGGAGGAGGAAAAGGTGGCATTACTGTTGATTCAAAAACTTTGAGTAAAAATGAGTTAGAAAGATTAACTCGTGCTTATACTCGGGCGATTGCTGATTCTGTGGGGCCAGAAAAAGATGTTCCAGCACCTGATGTTTATACTAATGGGCAAATTATGGCTTGGTATATGGATGAGTTTAGTAGGCTTAAACAAGCGAATACTCCTGCTTGTGTGACAGGTAAGCCGATTGAGATTGGAGGATCACTTGGAAGAGATACGGCGACAGCGCAAGGAGGTTTTTATGTTTTGGATAATATTTTGAAAAAATTAAAAATTGAAGGTGAAATTAAAATTGCTATTCAAGGTTTTGGAAATGCTGGAATGAATTTTGCAAAAATTGCAGAAGAAAAAGGATTTATAGTAGTTGCGGTTTCAGATTCCAGAGGTGGAATTTACAATAAATCTGGTCTTAATGTGCAAGAAGTGATTGATCATAAACAATCAACAGGATCTGTTCTTGATTTTAGTAAAGCAAAAAATATCAAAAATGAGGAAATTTTAGAGTTAAATGTTGAGGTTTTGGTTCCGGCTGCGCTAGAAAATGTAATAAATCAAGAAAATGCTGATCGTATAAAAGCAAAAGTTATTTTGGAGCTAGCCAATGGTCCTGTTAATCTAGATACTTCTTCTTTTTTGTTTAAAAAAGGTATAACAATTATTCCTGATATTTTAGCAAATTCTGGAGGAGTGGTTGTTTCTTACTTTGAATGGGTGCAAAATTTGAATAATTTTTATTGGAGTTTATCTGAAGTTCAAGAAAGATTGTTTGAAAAAATCAATAAGGCAACTGATTTGACTTATGAATATAGTCAGAAATACAAAACTGATTTGCGAAATGCTAATTATATTTTAGGTTTAGAAAGACTAGCTAAGGCTTTGCAAGTTCGTGGTCTATAAATAATTTTTTGAAAATAAAAAAGCAAGATTTTAGATAATCTTGCTTTTTTTATTTTGATTTTTATAATTCTTTTTTCCACAAGCCATGGATATTGCAATAAATTCTTACTTGTTTAATATCGGCTCTTGTATGAAACTCAACTTCTGCTTTTTCATTTGCTTTAAGAAATTTTTTTCCTATTTTTCCATCAACAGTTGTTATTTCAATCCATTCAATATAATGAGTATCTTCCATAGGATGAGCTATTTCGCCAACTTTTATTTTTATGCCATCTCCACCTCTACAAACATCATCAGGTAATTTTTCTATAACTGGTAAATGTTTTTCTTGACCTTGATCTTTGGTTTTTTCTTCAAGAAGTTTCATAGCTTGTCCGCAACAAACTAGTTCTCCAGCACCGCTATGCAAGACATCAATAATGTTTCCGCATATTTCACATTTGTAAATTTGATTTAGTTTAGTCATATTTTTTTAATTATTTTATTAATAATGAGCGTAATATAATTTAGTTATTTAGTTATTTTTTCATAATAAGCTTTAGGATGATCACAGGCAGGACAAAGAGCTGGAGCGTTGGTTCCTTTGTGAATATATCCGCAATTTCTACATTCCCACTTTACTTCATTTGTGCTTGAAAACATTGTATCATTTTCTAGCTCTTTTAAAACTTTTTCAAAACGATTTTTATGATTAGCTTCAGCTATTGCAATAGCTGTTAATCTTCCTGCAACATGAGGTAGATTTTCTTCTTGAGCAATTTTTGCAAATTCAGGATACATACTTGTAAACTCATGATGTTCACCAGCAATAGCTGATTTTAAATTTTCTTTGGTATCACTCATAATAGTTGGTGCATCTGCTGTTACAATGATTGTATCGTATTCAGACTTGTCTTTTTTTAATTCATTTATAAAACGCATAAGCCATTTAGCATGTTCTAGCTCTTGGTTAGCAGTTGTTTCAAATAAAGCAGAAATAGTTTCATAGCCTTCTTTCTTGGCGATCTTTCCATACATTGTATAGCGATTTCGTGCTTGCGATTCACCGATAAATGCTTTTGTTAAATTTTGTATTGTTTTTTCCATATTTTTTAAAATTAATAATTAGTATTAAATAAAGTTTAGTTTTTTTTCTTTAAAGTGTCAATCAAAAAAATAAAAGTTCTTTATATGATAAAGTATAAAGAACTTTTATTTTTTAAGAGTTGTATTAATTATTATTTTTTGGCATATTTGCTGGTCTGCACATTAAGTTATTATCTTTTCCTATTTCGCAAGTGCCACTAACAGTCTCATTATTTGGTCCAGTAAATTGACAAGTAGTTCCTTCACTCAAAGATTCACAAATTTTTTTCATTTCTTCAAAGTTATTATCTTTTGGCATTGATTTTTCATTATCACTATGACACATTAATTCATCATCTCTTCCTTTAGAGCAAGTGCCACTAACAGTTTCATTGTTTGGTCCAGTGAATTGGCAAGTAGCTCCTTCACTTAAAGATTCACAAACATTATTTAATGGTTTTTTCTCATTATTTTTAGTGTTTGTTTGGGTGGTTGTTTTTGTTTGGTTTGTTTGTGTGGTTGCTTTTTCTTCAGATCCAGATTTTTTTATTTTGTTTAAATTTTCATTAGATATTCCTAATCCTAAACTTCTCATAATACTAAAAGCATCTTCTGGACGGCTTAAAAAATAGCGTTTATTGTCAGATGGATAAACATACCAAGCTTCTCCATTTTGTTCAACTTGTAAGAGTATTTTACCTGATTGTTTTTCAGCAAATATTTTATCAATTAAAGATGTTGAATTTGATGAGTTTGGGTTGTATCCAGTTAAAAGTTCAGTTTTATCATCTTTCCCATCATTATCACTATCTTTTTTGGTTTTATCTGTCCCAACAGCATCTTCAAAAGAATCTGCTAAACCATCTCCGTCACTGTCTTTACCATTGTTTATATTTTTTTCACCAATAGGTATTTTTGCAATATCTGTATTTGAAATACCAACACCTTGAGCTCGCATTGTTTCAAAAGCGTCTTTTGGTAGCCCCATATAACTTCTTGTTTCTGTTTTTGGATTTACATACCAAGCTTCACCTGATCCTTCTACTTGTAATAATATTTTTCCTTTTGTGCTATTGATTAAAGAATCAGCATTTACAATGCTTGATATGAATAATATGGAAATACTAGATCCTATAATAATTGTTTTTTTATTAATTTTCATAAATTTAATTATTAAACTAATCTTATTTTAATTTTTATCTAATACTAACAAAATTAGCAATTTTATTTGTATCAGTAGAACTATCATCAAGCCAAACATTAATCATAGTTCCTACTTCTAAGGCAGAGAGAACAGCACTCTCAGTTGTCCCATTTTTTTCATTATTTTTTTTCATTATTTGAATTCCTACTGGGACTGTGATTTTGACACTTTCTTTACTTTTGGAAAGCATTTCTTTTAGCATACTATCTTTATCTGTATTTTCTTGTCCTTCTCCTCCTGGTCCTCCTTCGCTAGGTCCTCCTCCAGCTCCAGGTGTTCCACCACCCATATTTGTTGTGCCTAAAGTTGGTGTTACTTTTTCTTCACTGTTTTCTTCTCCTGAATTTTCTTTGTTTTGATTATTAGTGTTGGGCATTTCTGGCATATCAATTAATGCTACAGTAATTTCGTTGCCAGTAATTGATTTAATAATTCCAGAAACATCTGCTTTATCATCAGGTTCTTTTATAGCAGAATTTTGATTTGTTTCTTTTTTGTTTGAAGTGGTTTCTTCTGTTTGTGAACAAGCAGTCAATACCACAGTAGCTAACAATAAAATTGTAGCTAGAATAAATTTTTTTTTCATAGTTTTTTTTATAAAATAATTAATATAATTAATATAATTAATTTTTCTTTTCTTTGCTTTTTAATACGAAAGAAAATAATTTTTCTTCTAAAAATAAAAAATTTGACATATTTTTTTTCTTGTTCTAATATAAAGTTAGTTAAGATATAAGGGAGATTGGCACCCATAAAATTATATTTTAATTTAGATTAAGAAGCCTTGGTTTTTTTTCAAGGAAACTAGATGGAACCGCGGGAGAAGTCTCGTTCTAGTATTACAAATTTTTTTATTTTGTAATATTTGAACGAGATTTTTTTATTTAATTTATAATTTATTCATATATAGTGGTATTATTTTAAATTCAACTTTTTTGTCATTCCCGGCGAACGAAGTATTCCTTTCTGTCATTCCCGGCGAACGAAGTGAGGGAAGGGAATCCAGGAGTGCGTAGTAAAAATATTGTTTTAAAAAATAATCTTAAAGCGTAGTATTAAGTTTTGAAGTAGTTTAATTTTAATTAAAAAAATTATTACTTTATACACCTAGATTCCCGCCTTCGCGAGAATGACAAAAGGGAAGCGGGAATAACAAAAAAGTTGAATTTAAAATAATACCACTATATTACATAATATAATTTAATAATTTTTTTAAAAAAAATTTATGATTGAGAATAAAATGGAGAAGTTGGTTTCTCTTTGTAAGCGGAAAGGATTTATTTTTCCTGCTTGCGAAATTTATGGAGGTTTGGCTAATGCTTATAGCTATGGGCCATATGGAGTGGAGTTAAAAAATAATATTAAAAAGCTTTGGTGGAAAAAATTTGTGCAAGAGCGACCAGATATGGTGGGAATGGATGGACCTATTTTACTTCATTCAAAACTTTGGGAAGCATCAGGGCACACTGAAGGCTTTAATGATGCCATGGTTGATTGCAAATCTTGTAAAAAAAGATTTAGAGCTGATCATTTGGTTAAAGAATTAACAGGTGCTGATATGGAAGGTAATTTGGCAGAGATGGATAAAGTATTAGCAGAAAAAACAAGTAAATGCCCAAATTGTAAGGCTAATGATTGGACTCAAGCAAAAAATATGAATATGATGTTTGCCACAGAAATGAACGGAATAGCTGATCCAAAAGTTTATCTTCGTCCAGAAACAGCTGGCGCTATTTTTGTTGATTTTAAAAATATTATAGATTCTATGAGAGTTCGTGTGCCTTTTGGAATAGCACAAATTGGTAAAGCTTTTCGTAATGAAATTGTAGCTAGAAATTTTATTTTTCGTCTTCGTGAGTTTGAGCAAATGGAAATAGAATATTTTATTGATCCAGAGATTAGTTGGGAGCCTTTGTTTGAAGATTGGCTTGTAAAACAAGAAGAATTTGCTATGGCAATTGGTGCTAAAAAAGAAAATTTAAGAAGATACGAACATGCAAAAGAAAAACTTTCTCATTATTCTCGCAAAACAATTGATATTGAATATAATTTTCCTTTTGGTTTTGGAGAATTGTTTGGTCTTGCACATCGTGGAGATTTTGATTTAGGACAACATAGCAAATTTTCTGGTCAAGATTTGTCTTATGTTGATCCTGTGACTAACAAAAAATATTTGCCACATGTGTTAGAACCAACAGTTGGAGTTGATCGTTTGATTTTGACAGCCTTAGATGCGGCTTACACAGAGGAGACTTTGGAAGATGGTGAAAGAATTGTAATGAAATTTCCAAAAGAGATTGCTCCGATCAAAATAGCAGTTTTCCCATTATTAAAAAACAAGGAAGTTTTAGTTGATAAAGCAAAAGAAATTTTCTTTAATTTGAGTAAAAGTTATATGTGTGAATTTGATGATAATGGAAATGTAGGAAAAAGGTATCGTCGTCAAGATGAAATAGGAACTCCTTATTGCGTGACTGTTGATTTTGATACTATTGAAAATGATTCAATGGTGACTGTGCGAGATCGTGATACAATGAAGCAAGAAAGAGTCTTGGTTTCTGATTTATTAAAATATTTTGCAGAAAAATTTTAATTTTTTATAAGTTTGTGTTAAAATATTACCATTACAATTAATAATAAAAAAATATGTACACAAAAGTAAAAACATTAGTAAATACAAAAGAATTAACACAATTTTTAGCACTGTCATCCATTGCAACAATTTTACCATTTATAATTCATATTCAGTGGATTACAGGTCCGATTATTAATGCTATCCTGATAATTACTTTATTATTATCTGGTATTCGCAGTGCTATGCTTGTTTGTCTGATTCCTTCAGTAGTTGCTTTGTCTAGTGGTTTACTTCCTGCAATTCTTGCTCCAGTTGTTCCTTTTATAATGATTTCTAATGTTTTGTTTGTTTTAATTATTGATGCCTTGAATAGTAAGTTAAAATCAGTAGATAGATCATATTGGTTAGCAATTATAACAGCTTCGTCTGTTAAGTTTTTATTTTTGTTTTTAAGTGTAGGTGTGATTGCAAAAATTTTAATCAAACAAGAATTACTTATAAAAGTAGCACAGATGATGAGTTGGACACAATTTGTTACAGCCATAACAGGCGGAGTAATTGCTTTTGGGTTTTTAAAGTTTTTAAGAAGAATTTGAGTTTATTTTTTTGACAAAGTGTTAAATATTTTATATAATTAACTTCGTAATTACAATACACGTATAACAAAATTATGAAGCTATTAAAAAGAAAAATTCAAGATAAAATTTATCCTTTTATAGATAGAACAGAGGCTATAATAATAAAAGGAACTAGAAGAGTCGGAAAAACTTCTCTTTTGTTTTTGTTAAAAGATGTTTTAAAAAATGATTTTAATATAAAAGAAGAAAAAATTTATTTTTTTGATTTAGAAAAACTAGATTTAAGATTTGATTTTAATGATAATCCTGAAAATATATTAAAATATTTAAAAGATGGTAAAGATAAAAAATATATTTTTATTGATGAAATTCAGTATCTTGATAATCCAGCAAATTTTTTAAAAATATTAGTTGATCACTATCCTTTTTTAAAAATATTTGCTACAGGTTCATCTTCTTTGGATATTAAAAGGAAAATACAGGATTCTTTGATTGGTAGGGTTATATATTTTCATTTATATCCATTAAGTTTTTTTGAATATTTGAATTTTAAAAATGAATATTTTTCTCAAGAAGTAACAGAAAATCAAAGGAAAAAATTAAATAAATATCTAAAGGAATATTTAACTTTTGGAGCTATGCCGTCTATTGTGTTAGAACCAAATATAGAAATAAAAAAGGAATTGTTGAAAAGTTATACAGAATTATATATATCAAAAGATATTAGAAGTTTAACGGAAATAGAAAATATAGGAGCTTTTAATAATTTAATAAAAATAGTTTCTAGTCAGCTAGGAAATTTGTTAGATAAAAGTGAACTAGCTTCAACACTTAATATAAATTTTAAAACAGTTGATAAATATTTAGATATTCTTAAATATACATATATTATTAATTTTGTCTGTCCTTATTTTTTGAATATTAGATCAAGGCTAACTAAACAATCAAAAATATTTTTTTATGATTTGGGTATTAGAAATAGTTTATTAAATGATTTTAATGATATTGATTTTAGAATTGATAATGGTTTTTTGTTTGAAAATTTTATTTATTTAGAATTATTATCTTTTTTTGGAGAAAATGATGTCTTTTTTTATAGAACACAAAAACAAAGTGAAATAGATTTTATTATAAATTCAAAAAAAATAGCTATTGAGGTAAAATATAAAAAATTTAAAGATAAAAAAGTTTTTAGAGTATTTGATTCTTTCAATGATTTTGATAATTATATTTTAAATTTAAGTTTAAATTTAAATGAAAAAAATTATTCCTTTATTGATTGGTGGAATTTTTTAAATAAAATTTTAAAATAAAATTTATGTCAACATTATATACACATTCTGATTCTAATAAAAGAAAAACTTGGTTTTTGCTTAGCGGTTTTTTGGTTTTTATTATGATAGTTGCCTATGTTTTTAGCATGGCAATGGATTCTAGTGAGATTCTTTATATTGCTGTTGTTTTTAGTGTTTTTTCTTCTTTTTTTAGTTATTGGTATAGTGACAAATTGGTTTTGGCAATGAGTGATGCAAAGTTAATAAAGTTTGAAGATAATAAAGAGTTATATAGATTAGTAGAAAATCTTTGTATAAGTGCTGGCCTGCCTTTGCCTAAGATTTATATTATTGCTGACACTGCACCAAACGCTTTTGCTACAGGACGAGATCCTGAGCATGCTGTGGTTGCTGTCACGCAAGGATTATTGGATAAGCTAGATAGAGCAGAGCTTGAGGGAGTGATTGCTCATGAGCTGTCGCATATTGGTAACCGTGATATTCTTTTGGCTACGGTTGTGACGGTTTTAGTGGGAGTAATTGTTTTGTTGGCTGATTGGTTTCGTCGTTGGACTTTTTGGGGAGGGGCTAAGCGAGATAGCGATAACAAAAATGGACAATTTCAATTGATAATTATGATTGTGGCTATTGTTTTGTCTATTTTGGCACCATTGTTTGCTTATATGATGCAGTTTGCAATTTCGCGTAAAAGAGAGTTTTTGGCTGATGCTGATGGAGCTTTGTTGACTCGTTATCCAGAAGGTCTTGCTCGTGCTTTGGAAAAAATATCACAAGACACAGAGCCGTTGGAAGTGGCTAATAGGGCGACAGCACATCTCTATATTGCATCTCCTTTTGAAGGGAAAAGTGATGGAAGAGATAAAAAAAGTTTTTTTAAAAAAGCTTTTATGACTCATCCGCCAGTAGAAGAGAGAATTTCGGCTTTACGAGGGATGAATTAAATTATTTTTGATTTATAATTTTAATAAATAAAATAATGAAATAATTTTAAACTATTATTTAATCTATAAAAAATATGCAAAAAAAAGATAAACAAGAAGAAAAAAGTGTTTTTGAGAAATTAGAAAAAGAGTTGTTGGGCGAAAAAAAAAGTTGTTGGGAGATTTGGGATGAAAAAATAAAAAAAGAAGCTTTTCAGTTTGCAGAAGATTATAAAAAATTTTTAAATCTTGTAAAGACTGAGCGAGAGGCAGTGGTTCAAGGTGTGAAAATATTAGAGAAAAATGGTTTTAAAAATTTATTAGAGTTTAAGAATTTAAAAGTAGGTGATAAAGTTTATTTTATTCAAAGAGATAAGTGTTTGATAAGTGCGATTATAGGAGAAAATATTTTGGAAAATGGGTTTAGATTATTGATGTCGCATATTGATTCTCCGCACCTTGATCTAAAAATTTCTCCATTGTATGAAGACGAAGGTTTGGCTTTTTTTAAGACTCATTATTATGGAGGAATAAAAAAATATCAATGGCCAACAATTACTTTGGCTTTGCATGGTTTTGTTTGTTTAGAAAATGGTAAAAAAATTAATTTTGTGATTGGTGAAGATGAGAATGATCCTGTGTTTATGATTACTGATTTATTGCCTCATTTAGATAGAGCCGGAGGACCTGGATCTGCTATAAAGGCGAGAGAAGTACAGGGAGAAGATTTGAATTTATTAGTAGCTTCTATCCCTGTAAATGATAAGAAAATAAAAGAAAAAGTAAAATTAGCTGTGATAAAATACTTGTTTGATAATTATGGGATAAAAAATTCTGATTTTGTTAGTGCTGAGATTCAAGCAGTGCCAAGTGATAAAGCGAGAGATTTAGGTTTTGATCGTAGTCTTATCTCTGCTTATGGTCATGATGATCGGATTTGTTCTTTCGCATCAATTCAAGCTTTGATTAATGCCAAAAAATCAAAGCAAACACAAATTTGTGCTTGGGTAGATAGAGAAGAGATAGGCTCGGAAGGCTCAACTGGTGCTAAGTCATTATTTTTTGAAAGTTTTATTGCTCATTTATTGAAATTAAGCAAACAAGAAACTAGTATTTTTAATGTTTACCAAATTTTTTCTCGCAGTCAAGCAATTTCAGCTGATGTGACAGCTGGAGTTGATCCTGATTACAAAGATGTTCATGATTTGCGAAATGCTCATAGGTTAGGATTTGGAATAGCCTTAGAGCGATACACTGGTGCTGGTGGCAAATATTCAACTTCTGAGGCTAGTGCTGAATATATTTCTTTTTTGAGAAAGATTTTGCAAAAAAATAAAAATATTGTTTATCAAATGGGGGGAGGCTTGGGAAAAGTTGATCAAGGTGGAGGAGGGACAATCGCAAAATATATGGCTAATCGTGATATTGATATTGTGGATATGGGGATTGCTTTGTTTAATATGCATGCACCACTAGAAATAGCTTCTAAGGCTGATTTGTATAGTGCTTATCTGTTTTACAAAGAATTTTTGTCTTAAAAATAATCTTAAATTTTTTAAAGAAAAAGAGTGTCAAATTATTTAACACTCTTTTTTATATTAACAATGATAATAATCTCTATACCAGTCAACAAAATTTTTAACTCCTGTATCTAGTGAAGTTTTTGGTTGATAACTTAATAATCTTTCGGCTTTAGAAATATCAGCATAAGTTTTTTCCACATCTCCTGCTTGCATTGGCATCATATTTTTCTTCGCTTTTAAGTCTAAACAATTTTCAATTTCGCAAATAAAATCTAATAATTTAATTGATTTTCCTCTAGCTAAATTAATTATTTCATAAGGGAAAGGATTATCAATAGAAGCAATAACACCAGCTACAATATCATCAATATAAGTAAAATCTCTAGCCAATTCTCCATTGTTATAAACATCAATAGCTTGATTGTTAATAATATTTTTTACAAATTTAAATAAAGCCATATCAGGTCTTCCCCAAGGTCCGTAAACTGTAAAAAATCTTAAGCCTGTAAAATTCATCCCATATAAATGATGATAAACATAAGCATTTTCTTCATTAGTTTTTTTAGTAGAAGCATAAAGAGAAATAGGTGTATCAACTCTTTGATCTTCTTTTAGTGGAAAATTTTGACTATTTCCATAAACAGAGCTTGATGAAGCATAAACAATATCTTTGATATTATTTTCTTTGGCTAGCTCTATCAAATTCAAAAATCCTTGCACATTACTTTGTTGATAAACAAAAGGATTAGTTAGCGAATATCTTACACCTGCTTGAGCTGCTAGATTTACAATTTTATCAAAATTATAAGTTTTAAAGATTTTCTTCATCTCTTCATAATTAGAAATATCTATCTTGAGCACTTTTACGTTATTATAATTTTTTTGTAATATTTTTACCCGATCTTTTTTTAATTGAGGATCATAATAATCATTAAAATTGTCAACAATCACTACATCATCACCACGATCTAATAATTTTTTTGCTAAATTAAATCCAATAAAACCAGCTCCGCCAGTTAATAAAATAGTTTTTTTCTTAATAATTTCTTTTTCCTTTTTACAATTATTATCTATATAATTAGATAAAGTTTCTCCATAAACACCTTTTAATAAATCAAGATCTTTATTTGAATTAATTAATAAATCAATATTTTTTTTCTCAAAACTTTCAAGAAGCTCGGTCCCTGCTTGATCTCCAACAATTTCTTTATACATTTCCATAAAAGCAACTTTGTCTTTTATAAAACAATGTCCACCTGAGCCTCTGCCACCTTTGTGAAAAATAGTTGTATGAGATTCTCCAATTCTAGGGTCCGCCACTACTGCTTGTTTAATAAGTTCATAATCAAGTCCAAGATTGTTTACAAAGTCATAAATCATATTAAAAAATATTACTTTATGATGCAAAAATATATTTCCAATATATTTTATAAATTCTGCTGATTTTGAATCGCAAATTTTGTTAAAAGGCGCATTTGGCAAAACAGATAAAACTATTTCTGCTTTTTCATAATATTTTTGGTTATCAGTCGGCATTCCTATAATATTTCTATTAGGATGAGCAGCGTCTTCGGACGCTGTTAGCTCTCTTAAAAATTCAGGAGAATGAAAAACAAAAATATCAGGATTTTCTTTTTGGATTAATTCAGTTCTACCTGGTAATAAAGTAGATTTAATTACTGCGATTTTACCTTTGCCAACTTCTTTAATAACTTTTCTTAAAATACTGTCGTCAAATCCTTTGTCTGTTGTTGGAGTTGGAACTGCTATAAAAACAATATCACAATTAGCAATTTTTTCCTTATTTTTAATGTAAGGCTCTTCAAGAGAATATCTGATTACTTTAAATTTTCTTTTTTCAAAGTCATCAGCATAGTTTTTCCCTATCCATCCTTGACCAATAAAACCAATTTTGTATTTTTTCATATTTTTTTATTAAATTTAATAGAATTATATTAATATAGTATAATGAAATAAATAATAAAGTCAATTTTGATATATTTAAGAATTTATGTTATAATTTTTTTAATTGAGTAAACCTTAATTAAATACTAAATTTAAATTTTTAACTTTTTTAATTTTATGATTTGTCCAAATTGTAAAAAACAAATTCCAGATGATGCTAATCGTTGTTTTTTTTGTGATTTTGAAATAAAACACGAAGAACAATTACCAAGAGAAATAAAACAGCGAAGATGGCAAAGATGGTTTTTTTATTTTATTTTTTCAATTTTGTTTATATCTTTAATTTCTTTTGTTGTTTATGAAAAAAATCAAAACACAAGATTAATAGTAGAAATAACCAATTCTCAAGAAAATTTAGATTCAGCAAGAAAGGATTTAGAAAAAAAAGAAACAGAGATTAAAACAGTTAAAGATTCTTTGAATTTAAAAGAATCTGAAATGAATAAAATTCAAATTGATTTAACTAAAAAAGAAGAAGAGTTAAAGACAAAAACTCTTGATTTTAAAAAAATATTTGATGAAAATGTTGATATTAGTCAAGAGTATAAAGATTGCAAAGTAAATCTTGATTCTAGTGAAGCTAACATTTATAATTTGATTATAAAATTAGGTGAAGGTGTTTCTAATGAAAATTTGTTAAAAATTCCTTTGGCTGATGCTAATATGATTGGTGATGATTTGGATAAAGACGGTTTACCTGATGTATTGGAATATTCTTTTGGAACTAATAAAGAAAAAAAAGATACAGATAATGATGGACATAGTGACAAGGATGAGGTTTTGGCTGGCTATAATCCCTTGGGTGAAGGGAGGTTAAATATTGATTATAATTATGCTAATCAACAAAAAGGAAAGATTTTATTGCAAGTTGATGGGATTGGTGAAGCTTGGTATGTTAGTACTGGGGATGCTAAAAGATATTTTCTTGGAAGATCAGTGGATGGTTTTGAAATGATGAGAAATTTGGATTATTGGACTAAAAAAAATAAAGAAGAAGCAAAAAATTTAGAAAGTAAAGAAAATTTAGATAAAGAAATAATTGATAAAAAAACAGAAGAATTAAAAACAGATACTGTTGAAATAAAAAAAGAACTTGAAAAAGCCGAAGAATTAAATTAAATGAATAATTTTTGATTTTTTTTAAAAACTTAGTTATAGTAATAGTATAACTAAGTTTTTTTATAAATTTTTTATGAGTGATTCTAGAGATAATGAAGTTTTATTAAAGTCTTTTTTTTGTTTTGTTTTAAAGCCTAGCTATATTGAAGAAAAAAAAATAAATTTTGCTAAAAAATTTAGAGAAGTTTTGCAATTAATTTTTTTTGGTATTTTTTTATCAATGTTTGTTGGAGTTCTCTCAACTAAAATTATTAGTTTTTCTGCTTATGATATGGAACAAAATTCTCTTATGGATTTACTGGAAAAAGTTCCTATGTATGTTTTTGTCTTGGCTGCAGTAGTTTGGGCTCCAATTACAGAAGAATTAACTTTTAGGCTTGGTCTTCGTTTTTCAAAATGGTCTTTTGTAATTTCTCTTAGTTTTATTTTTTCCACAATTTTACTTTCTTTTTCCGACTATCTTGGTAAATTTTTTAAAATTAAAGATATATTTTTAGAAAAATATTATTTGATTTTTGTTTATTTTTTAATAATTGCAATTTTTATTTTTTTATTAAATATATTTTATAAATTTTTTATAAATGAAGAAAAATTAATAGAGTTTTATAAAAAATATTTTTTTATAATTTTTTATTTATTTACTTTTTTGTTTGGTTTTGTTCATATTTTTAATTGGCAAAATTTAAGTCAAGCTTCTTTTGCAATTTTTTTCTTGTTTTTGCCACAATTAGCAGTGAGTTTTGTTTTGGGCTTTATTAGAATGAATTATGGAATTAGCTGGTCTATGTTTTGTCATTTTTTTTATAATTTATTTTTTGTGACGCCGATTGTTTTTTTATCAATGCTTCCATTTGATATTTTTAAATTAAATGAAGAACAATTAATAAATAGTCTAGAAAATTTATCAGAGCAATATTTGACATATACAGGTTCTTTTTTTATTTATTATTTAACTTTGATTTTTATTATTATTTTTGTTTCAATGAAAATGATCATTGAATACATTAAAGTAATGAAAAAATCAAAAATTTAAAATATGAATTATTATTATCTTTTAATTTTTCTATTTTTTGTATTAATAAGTTATATTTTTACAAAATTTGTTTTTGATTTATTATTGCGAGGATTTATTCCTTTTATTTGTTCTAGACCTTGGGTAGTTGAACAGATTTTGGCTGAGTTTGAGCTAAAAAAAGAAGATCCAGTAATTATTGGTTTAAGCTGTGGAAGGTCTGGGTTTTTTAATGAGCTTGGAAAAAAATATCCAAAAGCAAAATTAATTGGAATTGAGCCATCTTTTTTTCCATATTTAGTTGCAAAGGTACAAGTTTTAATTAGATTTTCTTCTATAAAAGTTTATTACAAAAAAATTCGTCATATTGATGTTTCACAAGCGGATTTTATTTATAGTCATCTTTATCCTGATAAAATGGAAGATCTTGGAACAAAATTAAAATTTGAGTGTCAGGCTGGAACAAAGATTATTAGCACAGGTTTTAATATCAAAGATTTAAATCCATATAAAATTATTGATTTGCCTGATAGAAAAGGTAAATGGGATTTTCTTTCTCGTAATCAAAATATTTTTCAAAAATCAAGTTCTAAATTTAAAAAAGAGAAAAAAGCTTATTTTTATGAGATTTAATAAATTATAAAATATGAAAAAGAAAAAAAAATTAGTTTTGTTGTCAGCTTTTTATGAACCGTTTATGAGTGGAGCTGAACAGATGACTAAAAATATTGCTGAAAGACTTAATGATAAATATGAAATAATTATTTTAACAGGGCGATACGATAAAACTTTAGCAAAAGAAGAGCAAAAAGATGGATTTGTAATTAAGAGATTAGGAATTGCTAACAAAAAATTAGATAAATTTTTGTATATTATTTTAGCAACACTAGAAGTAAGAAAATTAAAACCAGAAATTGTGCATGCAATTATGGAAAGTTATGCTGGTGGAGCTTTATTCCTTGTTAAATATTTGTTTTCTCTTGCAAAAAGGATTTTGACTTTACAAAGCGGAGATTTGGATAGCGATGTTAAACAGAAAAATTTTTATATAAGATTTTTTTGGAAAATTATTCATTTATCTCCAAATTATATAACAGCTATAAGTTCTTTTTTGGCACAGCGAGCAAAAAATTTGGGAGTAGATGATGAGAGGATTTTTATTACTCCAAATGGAATAGATATTTCAAAAGTTCCTCAAAATATTTTGAAAGAAAAAAATAGAGTAGTTATGGTAGGAAGACTTTCTTGGGAAAAAGGGCATAAATATCTCCTAGAAGCTTGGTCCTGTGTTATAAAAATTTTTCCTGATGCAAAATTATTTTTGATTGGTGAAGGTGGTGAGAGAAAAAATATTGAAGAGATTATTAAAAATTTAAAAATTTCTGATAGTGTTATTTTGACTGGCAATTTACCGCATCAGCAAGTTTTGGAAGAGATTTGTAAAAGTGAGATTTTTGTTTGTCCTTCTTTGGCAGAGGGTTTGGGAAATGTCTTTATTGAAGCACAGGCTTGTGGGACTACACCGATTGGAACGCGTGTTGGAGGTATTCCAGATATTATTAAAAATGAGAAAAATGGTTTATTGATAAAGCCTAAAAATGTAGATGATATAAAAAATGCTATTATTAAATTGTTGACTGATAAGGAGTTAAATAAAAAATTAAGTTTAACAGCGCAAGAAGATGTGAAGAAATTTCAATGGGAGAATATTATTAAGGATATAGAGTATATTTATGAGTTGTGAGAGTTCTTATATAGTGCTATTGGTTAAAAGTTATTTTTTAATTTTTTGTCATTCCCGGCGAACGGAGTGAGGGAAGGGAATCTAGGAGGGCGTAATAAAAATATTATTTTAAAAATAAACTTAAAGCGTAATATTGAGTGTTGAAGTAGCTTAGTCTTAATTAGAAAAATTATTATTTTATATTCCTAGATTCCCGTATTCACGAGAATGACAGAAAAAAATAAAAAAACTAAATTTAAATAATACCATTGCATTTTACAATATTTAATTATTATATGGAGAAAAAACAAAAAAAGATTTTATTGGTGACAGGTATTTATCCGCCTGATATTGGCGGTCCTGCTACTTATGTTAGTATTTTGGAAAAAGAATTAAGAAAGAGATTTTATGATGTTTGTGTTGTCACTTATGGAGAAGGAGTTGATGGTGATAATTTGAAATATGTAAGTAGGAAGCAAAATATTTTTAAGAGATATTTTAAATTATTTAGTTTAATCTGGAGTTTAAGAAATGTTGATGTTGTTTATGCTTTTGATTCAACTAGTGTTGGCTTGCCTTGTGCAATTGTGAAGTTATTTTTTCCTAAATTTAAGTTTGTTATAAGACTTGGAGGTGATCGTCAATGGGAAGATGCTATGCAAAAAAGAAATTATCAGAATACTTTAAGAAATTATTATTTAGAAAAAAAATTTAGTTTAAAAGAAAATATTTTTTTTCTTTTAAATAGTTTTGTCTTGAAAAAAGCTGATAAAATTGTTTTTAATGCAGAGATTTTAAAAGATATTTATGTAAATTATAGAAATTTGCCAAATGATAAGGCAGTTATTATAAAAAATTTTAAAGTTGACAATAAAGATAATTATATTTTAAATAAAGAAAATAAAAATAATAGAAATATTCTTTTTTGTGGAAGATTAGTTGCTTTTAAAAATGTTTTGAATTTGATAAGTGCTTTTGAAAATATTGTAGAAAAATTACCAAAAGATGTAATTCTTGAAATTATAGGAGAAGGACCTGAGTTTGAAAATATTTTTAATTATATAGAGAAAAGTAAATTCAAAAATAGAATAAGTTTAGCTGGAAAACTTAAACACAGTGAAGCCTTAAACAAAATCTATAATTGTGATATATTTGTTTTAGTGTCTTACACAGAAGTTAACGCTCATACTATTGCTGAGGCCTTATCAATGGATAAGCCAATTATCTTAACAAAAGAAAGTGAATCTTTTTATATTGGAGAAAAAAAAGAAAATTTGTTTTATATAGATCCAACTAATAAAAATGAAATAGAAAATGCTTTAATAAATTTTTTTGATTTTAAAGAAAATAATAAATTGGAAAATAAAATAATTAACTATGAAATTACTTGGGATATTGAAAAAGTAATTAATGAACATATAAAAATTTTTGAATATGAAAAAAATGATTAAAAAAATTAAATATATAATTAATGTTTGGAATTGGTTTGTCTTTTATAATCTCGTTAATGGCGAGAGTAAAAAAGTTTGGCATTTGTTTAAAGTAATGATTAAGCATTATATTTACAAAACTCCTTATGCTGTGATTATTGAGACTAGTAATACTTGTAATTTTCGTTGTCCAACTTGTCCTACTCCGCACAAATTAATTTATGGAAGAAGAGATAAGCAGTTTATGAGTTTTGATGATTTTAAAAAAATTATTGATAATGTCAAGGATGATGCTCATATTGTTTATATTTATAATTCTAACGAACCGCTACTTCATCCACAAATTGTAGAGATGGCAAAATATGCTTCTGATAATAATTTGCATGCAATGATTTCTACTAATTGTTCAATGTTGACTGAAGAAAAAACAGAAGCATTATTAAATTCTGGCTTGGGTGAAATCCGATTTGCTCTAGACGGATTAAAAAAAGAATCTTTTGAAGCTTTTAGAGAGGGAGGAAATTTTGAGGAAGTGAAAAAAAATATAGAATATTTTTGTAAGAGAAAAAAAGAGTTAAAAAAGAAAAGGCCGATTGCTACTTTGCAATTTATTTTGAATAAACTTAATCAAGATGAGATTCTTGATATAAAAAAGTTTGCACAAGAAAATGCAATTGATAAATTATATATAAAGCCTTTTATTTTGAGTGAGTATGCTTATAACAAAGATGAAATAAAATCTTTGTCAGAAAAGTTTTATCCTGATAAAAATATTTATGATGAGGCAGTTGTTTATGAAAAAGATGGTGATGAGTTAAAGCCAAAAGAAGATTACAAGTTTTGTCCATCTGTAAATAATGTTTTTACTATTTTAGCTGATGGGCGAGCGGTGATGTGTTGTTTTGATTTGTTTGGGGATTATACTTATGCTGATATGCGAGAAGTAGGTTTAAAAGAAATGTGGAATTCAGTGAGTGTGAAAAAAATGAGAAATTTGGCTTATAATAAGAAATTACCACTTTGTAAGGTTTGTGGTAATATAGAGTAGTTTAATTTTTATTTTTAAAATTTTGACAAAATTGTTTTGGTATTATATACTTATAGACAAGTACATAATTCAGGATTATGTACTTGTCTATAAGTATATAATTTTTATGAAATAATATGAATAATGAAAAAATAAAAACTTATTTGTTAGATTTTCAAGAGAGGAGTTTTTTAAACATAAAAAAAAGAGAAGTTTATTTAAAAGATAATAGTTCTAAAATACAAACCGTTATAGGAGCTAGAAGAGTTGGAAAAACTTATTTATTGTTTAATAAAATAGTTGAATTAAGAAATATAGGGGTATCAAAAAAACAAATTATTTATTTAAATTTTGAAAATCCAATATTATATGATATTTCATATAAAGAAATCAAAGAAATATTAGAAATTTATTTTTCTTTATTTCCTGATTGTCTTAAAAATAAATTATATTTGTTTATTGATGAGCCTCAAGTTATTGATAAATGGGAGATAGCTATTAGAAATATTTATGATGATTTTGATATAAATATTTTTTTAACAGGATCATCATCTCGTTTATTGAGTAAAGAAATATCAACAAGCCTTAGAGGTAGATCTATTCCATCCTTATTGTTATCTTTATCTTTTCTAGAATTTTTAAATTTTAAAAATTTTGATTTTGACATAAAACAATTAACTACTGCTAAAAAATCTAAAATTAAAAATTATTTTGAAGAATTTTTAAATTTTGGAGCATATCCAGAAGTTGTCTTAGAAGAAGATGAAAACGAAAAATTAAAAATTATTAAAGATTACTTTGATTTGACTTTGTATAAAGATATTATAGAAAGATATAAAATAAAAAATACAGAGTTGATTAAAATATTAATTGAGATGATATTAGCATCTTGTTCTCGTGAATTTAGTCTTAACAAGCATTTTCTTGATTTGAAATCAAGAGGATTGAAATTTGGAAAAGCAACTTTGTATGAATATTTTTCTTCATTAAAAGATTGTTTTTTTGTTTTTTCTGTAAAAAAATTTTATTTTTCAAAAAAATCAGAAAATTTATCAATACCAAAAGTTTATTTAGGAGATATTGGTTTTTTGAGTTTATTCTCTTTACAAAATATTGGTCAAAGATTTGAAAATATAGTTTTTCTTCAGCTACACAGAAAAACAAATAATAATCCTTTGTTAAAAATAAATTATTGGCAATCTGATAAAAATAATTTAGAAGTTGATTTTTTGATTAGAGAAGGAAACGATATAAAACAAGCTATTCAAGTTTGTTATGACCTTAAAGATTTAAAAACAAAACAAAGAGAAATTAATGGATTAATGGCTTGTATGGAAGAATTAAAATTAAAACAAGCTTTGGTTATTACTAATGATTTTGAAGGGGAAGAAATAATAGAAAATAAAAAAATTATTTATATTAAGTTATGGAAATGGTTATTAGAAAATTAATTTTTTTATATAAATAATAATTTATGAATTTAAATATTTTGACAATTGGTTATGATGATTCTGCTGTTGATGAGAAATCTAAGCTTGCTAAAAGAAATATAGAATATGGCGATTTGGTTAATAAATACATTACGCTGGTGCCAGCCAAGGAAAAAGTTGAAATAGTTTTATCTGATAAAGCTAAAGTTTTTAGTGTGAAAATAATTTGCAAAAATTTTTTCTTAGCAAGATTTTTTTCTTTGTTTCAATTATATTTCTTTGGAAAAAAAATTATTAAAAATGAAAATATTAATCTTATTTCTGTTCAAGATCCTTTTGAGTTTGCTTTAGTGGCTTGGTTGTTGGCAAAAAAATATAAGATAAAATTGCATATTCAAGAACATGGAGATTTTTTTGGACAAGATTTTTGGAAAAAAGAAAATATAATAAATTTTTTAAGATATTATTTAGGTATTTTTCTTATTAAAAAAGCAGACAGTATAAGAGTGGTTAGCTCTAGAATAAAGAATAATTTGATTTCTAAATTAGGAATTGATGAGAAGAAAATTATTAGTGTTCCTATTTTTACAAGTATAGAAAATAAAGAAAGGCAAGAAAAAAAGGATAGTGAAGAGTTTAATTATTTGTGGTTAGGAAGATTTGTAAAGCAGAAAAATTTGTATTTATTAATTGAAGCATTTAAAGAAGTGGTAAAAATTAAAAATAATGCAAAATTGATTTTAGTTGGGAGGGGGCCTTTGAAAAATTTTATTGTAGATAAGGTTAATGAATATCAGTTAAAAGATAATGTAGAGTTTGTTGATTGGACTGATAATGTTGCTTATTATTATAATTTAGCTGATGTTTATGTTTTGCCTTCTAATTATGAAGGTTGGGGATTAGTAGTAGTGGAATCGGCAAGCTATGGGCTACCTATTATTATGACTGATGTTGGCTGTGCTGGAGAATTTGTGATTGATCAAGAAAGTGCTTTGGTTATTGATGTTGGGGATAAACAGGCTTTGAGAGACGCTATGTTAAGACTTTATGATGATGAGGTTTTGAGGAAAAATTTAGGAGATAATGCTAAAAAGGCTTTAAATGTTTTGTTGAATAAGGAAAAAGCTTTGGAATTGTATAAAAGAAGTTGGGAGATTGCTTTGGAAAAATAATATTTTTTTGACAAAAAATATAATTGTGGTATTATATAAATACTTAATTCATTTTTTATACTATATGGTAAAAAAACTAAATTTAGTTGATGTGCAAAAAAAAATAAATGAAAAGCAATTATTTATTTTTTCTCCAAAAGAATTTCAAAGACTTTTTAAAGTTAGTAATTTTTCTGCCAGTAAATTTATTTATCAATATAATAAGAAAAATTTTTTTAACAAAATTAGAAATGGTTTGTATTGTCTGAACTCAACAATTCCAAGTTCTTTTGAATTAGCTAATAGAATTTACGAACCATCATATATTTCTTTGGAAACAGCTTTAGCTTTTTATGGAATAATTCCTGAAACAACTTATTCAATAACTTCCGTATCTACGAAAGCAACTCGCTCTTTTTATTCTTTAAATAAAGAGTTTTCTTATCAAAAAATAAAAAAAGAATTATTTTCAGGATATTATCTTATAAAAAATAAAGATGAAAGTTTTTTAATAGCAGAGCCTGAAAAAGCTTTAGTTGATTATTTTTATTTTTGTCTTTCAAATGATATAAAGATAAATGACAGAATAAATGTTTCTAAAATAAAAAAATTTAAAATCAATAAATGGAAAAAATTTTTTAATAATCCAAAAATAAATAATTTGCTTGAAAAATATGTTGGATAATGATCAAATAAAAAAAATAGCTACAAAATTTCAAACCAGTGAATATAATGTTGTTCAAGAGTATTGCCAGCATATTTTTTTAATGAATTTTTATAAGAACAAGCTTAGTGAGCAAGTTTATTTTAAGGGAGGAACTTCTTTGCGAATAGTTTTTGATTCTCCTCGTTTTTCTGAAGATTTGGATTTTTCATCTAATTTGTTAATTTCTGATTTAGAAAATCTTTTAATAGAAACATTAAAAAAAATAAATGATTTAGGAATAAAAACTGAAATTATAGAATCAAAAAAAACTTCAGGAGGATTTTTAGCAATTTTTAATTGTAAAGTTTTTAGTTATTTTGTTCAATTGCAAATGGAAGTTTCAAATAGAAAAGATAATAAAATTCAAGGAGAAATTTTCACAATTAATTCTGAGTTTATTCCTGTTTATACTTTGTATAATTTGGAAACTAAAAAGTTAATTGATGAAAAAATTAAAGCTACTTTATTTAGGAAAAAACCTAGGGATTTTTTTGATATTTATTTTCTTTTAAGATCTCGTTTATTTTTTCCTGAACAAAAAAAATATTTAAATGAAATTAAAAATTTGGTCATAGAAACAAAAATTAATTTTTCTAGTGAATTAAAAAAATTTTTACCAATTTCTTTTCATGGGGTAATAAAAGATTTCAATAAAACATTAATTTCGGAAATAAATAGAAATATATGAGATTATTAATTTTGACACAAAAAGTAGATATCAATGATGATGTTTTGGGGTTTTTTCATGATTGGATTTTTGAGTTTGCGAGGAATTGTGAGAAGGTGACAGTGATTTGTCTTTATAAGGGAGAGTATGATTTGCCTAGTAATGTAAAGGTTTTGTCTTTGGGGAAAGAGTTTGATGATTCAAAATTCAAAATTGGAAATTCAAAATTATTTATCAAATTAAAATTTATTTTTTTATTTTATAAATATATTTGGCAGGAGAGGAATAATTATGATAGTGTTTTTGTGCATATGAATCAGATTTATGTTTTGCTTGGGGGATTATTTTGGAGATTTAGAAAAAACAAAATTGCTTTGTGGTTTGCACATAAATCAGTAAATTTTTCTTTGAGATTATCAGAGAAATTAGTTGATGTTATTTTTTCTGCGTCTTGTAAAAGTTTTCGTTTAGCTAGTAAGAAGTTAGTTGTTAGTGGACATGGGATTGATATTAATAAATTTTTAGTTAAAAATAAGTTACGAATTGATAATAAATTTAAAATTTTAACAGTTGGAAGAATTTCTGCTGTAAAAAATTATGAAACTTTGATTAAGGCGATTAGTTTGATTTGTGAAGATAAAAGTTTTATAAAAAATTTTCAACTTGAAGTAAATATTGTGGGTGGACCTTTACTAAGAGAAGATGAGCAGTATTTTGATGATTTGAAAAATTTGGTTTTGGAAAAAAAATTAGAAGATATTATAATTTTTATAGGATCTGTTCCTAATAAAAATATTGCAAAATATTATCAAGAATCTGATTTGTTTGTTCATAGTAGTAATACTGGTAGTTTGGACAAGGTTTTGTTGGAGGCTATGGCTAGTGGAGTTTTGGTTTTGTCTAGTAATGATTCTGGTAAAGCTATTTTGCAAGAGTTTGGTGACAAATTAATTTTTGATTTTCATGATGCTGGGCAATTAGCTGAGCGAATTAAAGGAGTTGTTGATCTTAATATTGAAAACAAAGTACAAATATCAAAAAAATTAGTAAAAATAGTACAAGATGAGCATAGTTTGAATAAGTTGATTAAAAAGATTATCTTTAAAATGTTGGATTAGGTGTTTTGAAATCATACACAATCAATTATGAAACATTTTCCACTTTTACACAACGGGAGTTCATTTTTGGACTCTTTTTGTGTTGGAATCGGTATTTTATTTCGGTAACATCTTGTATTGGACAAGACTTTACAGGACAAGACTTAATATTGACAAGAGGTGTATGATTGAACTAAACTTAAAATAAGTCTTTAAAAGAAATTTTAGTATTTTAATTTTGATTGAAAAAATTATATTATGTTAAAAATAATTAATATTGTTGGGGCAAGACCTAATTTTATAAAAATTGCACCTTTGCTGAAAGAACAAAAAAAAAATTCTAAAATTATAAAATCTATCTTGATTCATACGGGACAACATTATAGTAGTAGCTTGTCAGATGAGATATTTTATGATTTAGAGTTGCCGAAACCAGATATATATCTTGGTGTTGGTTTTGGTACTCAGTCTGAACAAACTGGTTCGATAATGATAGAATTAGAAAAAATATATAAGAAAGAAAGACCAGATTTAGTTTTAGTTGTTGGAGATGTAAATTCTACTTTAGCAGCAACAATTACAGCTAAAAAAGAAAAGATTAAGGTTGCACATGTTGAGGCAGGATTAAGAAGTGGAAATTGGGATATGTCTGAGGAAATAAATAGAATTTTAGTTGATAGAGTTTCAGATTTTTTATTTACAACTGAGAGAAGTGCAAATATTAATTTAAAAAAAGAAGGTATTAATGAGAATAAAATTTTTTTTGTTGGTAATGTCATGATTGATACTTTAATGAATTTTGTTGATAAAATTGAAAAAAGAAATATTTTAAGTAAGTTGAATTTAAAAAAGAAAAGATATTTATTATTTACAGCGCATAGAGCAGAAAATGTGGATGATGAAAGAAGAATGAAAAAGATAGTTGATATTTTAGAAAATATTGATTGTCAAATAGTTTTTCCATTACATCCGCGAACTAAAAAAAGAATTGATGAATTTAATTTGATAGATAGAATAAAAAAAATAAAAAATTTAAAACTCATTGATCCTTTAAGTTATTTAGATTTTTTATATTTGCATAAAAATTCAATAGGAATATTGACTGATTCTGGTGGGCTTCAGGAAGAAGCAACATTTCTTGGTATCCCTTGTTTAACTTTACGTGACGAGACAGAACGACCAATTACTATTTATGAAGGAACTAATAAGTTGGTTTCATTGGAGAAAGAGCTTATTCTTAAAGAAATAAAAAGAATGATGAAATGCGATAAAAATGTAAAAAATAGGATTCCAGAATATTGGGATGGGGGAGCCGCAAAAAGAATTATAGAAATTATTAAAAATAAAATGATATTATAATATGAGAATTGGAATGTTATTAAATTCTTGTCACAATATTGATGGGCGAGTGTATAAGGAATGTTTAACTTTAACAAAAGATAAACATGAAGTAATTATTCTTGCTCTAGAAAATGAAAATCTTTCTACTGAAGAATTTATTGGTGGAGCAAAAGTTATGAGGTTAATAAGGTGGCCAAAAATAAAAATACCAATTTTAAGGCAATTTTTATTTTCTTTCGTTTGGATTAAAAATGGATTATTATTAGATGTTGATGCATATCATGCACATGACGCTGATGTTCTATTTGAAGCATCAATATGTGCAAGGTTGAAAGGAAAAAAGTTGATTTTTGATTCCCATGAATTGTTTTTAAATATGGCATCTTTAGAAAATAAAAAAATTAGTAGATTTGTATGGTGGTTAAAAGAAAGTTTTGGAATTAAAAGAGCAGATAAAGTGATAATTACTAATAAAGAAAGAAGAGATATCTTAGTTAATAGATATAAATTTATAAAAAACAAGGTAACTGTTTTAGAAAATTTTCCAAGTCTTTATATTGGTAGAAATGATGATTTTAATTTATCAAGAAAAGAGACTAGAAAAATGTTAAATATTGGGGTGGATAAAATAGTTTTTATTTTCCAAGGATCATTAAATAGTAATAGAGGATTAGAAATTTTGCTAGAGGCAATGAATTTTTCGAAGTTATTATCAAAGGCAGTATTTTTAATTGTTGGAGATGGTGATTATCGAAAAAAGTTGCAACAAAAAGTTGATGAAAAAAGTTATAAAAATTTTATTTTTACGGGGAGAGTAAATTATTTTGATCTTCCTAAATATTTGGCAGCTGCTGATGTTGGAATTGTTTATTTTCCAGATATATGTTTAAATTATCGTTATGCTGCACCAAATAAATTATATGAATATATGTTAAATAGATTGGCTATATTGTCTAATAATGTTGTTACAATTAAAAATGTCATTAATAAAGAAAGTAATGGTTTTTTTTCTGAAAAGGGAGATGGAAAAGGATTTGCTCAATTAATTGATCAATTTTCTTCTTTAAAAGAAAATGAGTTGAATATAATGAAAAATAATAGTTATCATGCTGCTATTAATAATTATAATTGGGAAGCACATGAAGAAAAATTAATAAATTTATATAAAGAAATATGAAAAAAATAATTAGAAAGTTATTTCAATTTTTTTTACCAAAAATTATAAAAAATCCAAGGCTCTTATATAATGAAAGACCTGCAGAATATTCTTTTATTTTTTTTGAATTAATGAAAATTGGAAGAGGAAAAGTTCTTGATGTTGGAACTGGTACAATGGGGTTACCAATAATGTTGATGCAGTGTGGTTATGAAGTTGATGCAACAGATTTACGACCAAATAATTTTTATGTTGATGTTAAAAAAATGGATATTTCAAGTAGCGCTTTGAAAATAGAAAATCAATATGATATTATAACTTGTATAAGTGTTATAGAACATATCCCAGATTATGAGCAAGCTATTAAAAATATGGCAAATTTTTGTAAAAAAAATGGAGTGATAATAATAACATTTCCTTTTAATAATTCTAAATATATAGATAATATTAATAAAACAAGTAAGTTATGTCATGTTTTTTCTTATGATGTTGTTAATAAATGGTGTAATGATAATAATTTAAAAATTGAATCAGAAAAGTTTTATCGAATGTATGATGGTGATATTTGGTTTAGCGGAAATGCTGTTGGACCTAATTTTTCTGATAAAGAAAATGCTGATTTAGCATGTTTTGTATTAAAAAAAAATAAATAAGAAGATGCAAATTTTAAAATATTTCAAAGATAATTTTAAATATATTTTTTCTAATAAAAATTTTGTTTTAGACGATTGGGATTTTAATAAAGAATGGACAAAAAATATTAATAATATTAATAATCCAAGATTCATTGCTATTTCTAAAATAATAAAGAAAAATTCTGCTGTAATTGATCTTGGTTGTGGAAATGGTGATTTTCTTAATTATTTAAAAAAAACAAAAAATATTGTTGATGTTTTAGGAGTTGAGGAATCATTAGTAGGTTGTAAAAAATGTGAAGAGTATAATCTAAAGTTTATCCAAAGTGACCTGCAAAATTTTAATATTTTAGAGGTAAAGAAATTTGATTATATTGTTTTATCTGAAGTTATTGAGCATATTATTGATTGTGAAAAATTATTGTTAAAATTAAAAAATAGGTACAATAAAGGTTTGATAATTACTATCCCTAATTCAGGATATATTTGGTATCGTTTAAGATATTTATTTGGCAGATTTCCTATTGATGAAAATTATCCTCCAAATTTACATGTTCGATTTTGGACACAAACAGATTTTGAAATTTGGATTCAACAATTGGGATTTGAAATTTTAAAGATAGAAGGATGTGGAGGGTTTCCTCAATTGTGGAAAATCTTTCCAAGTTTATTTTCAAGAAATAATTTATATTATGTAAAATAAATTTAATTTAATTTAATTTAATTTAATGTGTGGAATAGTCGGATTTAATTGGAGTGAACAGATATTACTTCAAAAAATGATAAAAAAAATTAAGCATAGAGGACCTGATCAGGATGGTGCTTTTTTTGATGATTTTGTAAGCCTTGGACATGTAAGGTTATCAATTCAAGATTTATCTGAAAATGGTAAACAGCCGATGCATAATAATGATGGTAATTTAATAATTACATTTAACGGAGAAATTTATAATTTTAAAGAAATTCGTAAAAGATTAATAGAAAAAGGATATAAATTTAAAACATTAACTGATACAGAAGTTATTTTATATGCTTATGAAGAGTATGGTTATGAAGCTTTAGAATTATTTAATGGATTTTTTTCTTTTGTTATTTATGATAAAAAAAATAATATTTTGTGGTGTGCAAGAGATAGAATTGGTATTAAGCCATTTTATTTTTATGATAAAGATAATAAATTCATATTTTCATCTGAAATAAAGGGAATTTTGGAAGTTAATAATGATTGGACAATAAACATAGAGGCTTTGGATGAAAATTTAGCTTTAAGATATAACAGTGGTAAAAATACTCTTTGGCAAAATATTAAATCATTATTGCCAGGATCATATTTGGTTTATGATTTAGATAAAAGAAAAATTTTGTTTGAAAAAAAATATTGGTCTGTAAAAACAGTAACTGGAAAAGAAACATTTGAAAAATATAAAATTGAAGTTAAAGATCTTATAAAAAGTTCTATTGACTATAGACTTATTAGTGATGTGCCAGTAGCTACTTATTTGAGTGGTGGGTTAGATTCTTCAATTATTACAAAACTCTCAAGTGAAATTAATAAAGATATTAAAGTATTTAGTGCAAATTATGATGAAAAAAAATATAGTGAAGAAATATATATTAATAAAGTTATTCAGTATAGTAATTTAGATAAAAATCATAAATATATAAAAATTGATTATAATAATTTTTGGGAAAAATTAGTTGAAGCTATTTATTTTAATGATATGCCGTTAAGTTTTCCAGCTTCAGTTGCTCAATTAATATTGGCAAAAGGAGTGAAAGATTCCGGCATAAAAGTCGTTTTGTCAGGTGAAGGGGCAGATGAATTATTTGCAGGTTATCAAAGATATTTTTTTTGTGAAAATAATATTATAAAAATTAAAGAATATAGTGATTTTTTTGAATATATTAATTATTTATTTTTTTATGTTTCTAGAATAAAATTATTAGATTTATTTTTTAAAAAAATATTTAATAATTTTATTTTTTATGTTTATAATTTGGAATTTTTTAATAGATTTAAAAGAAAAAGTTTACTTAATCATAAAACAAAAAGTCTTAGTTATTATATAAAAAGGAATATTGAAAATAATTATTGGGGAGATATTGATAAGCTGGGAAATTTAAATAAATTATTACTTTTTGATTTATATAATTATCTTCCAGCTTTGTTGCATAAACAAGATAGAATGAATATGTCTAGCGGCATAGAAGTCAGAGTGCCTTATTTAGATCATAACTTAATTGAATATTCTTTTTTAATTCCTGATTATTTTAAAATAGATAAAAATAATACAAGAAAATATCTTTTAAAAGAAGCTTATAAAGATATTTTGCCTGAAGAAATTATAAAAAGAAAAAAAGTCGGTTTTGATATTCCTTATTTAAAATGGGTGGAGGATAATAAAAATTTAAATAGTTTTTTGCTTAATGGTTACCTTGTAAAAAATAATGTTATAAATGATAAATATTTAAGAAAATTGTTTAAAAGAAATAAATATGCATTTATTTTTTATCTTGTAAATTTAGAAATATGGTATAGATTATTTTTTAAAAAACAAGAAAGAATTAAAATTTTAAACGAAATAATTTAATTATGTATAATGATAAAATATTTAAATAATAAAATGAAAATTAATTATATTGTTAATGCTAGAATTCCTACAGAGAAAGCTAATGGATATCAAGTATCAAAAATGTGTGAAGAGTTTTCCGAGAAAGGCGCGGATGTTGATTTATTGATTTCTTCAAGGAAAAATAATATAAAAGAAAATATTTTTGATTATTACAAAATTAAAAATAATTTTAAAGTCAAAATAATAAAAAGTTTTAACTTTTTTGTTTTTTATAAATTTTTAGGAGTATTTAGTTATTATTTACAAGGATTTTGGTTTTATGTAAAATTATTTTTTTTAAAAATTGATAAAGATGTGATTATTTATACAAGAAGTTCTGAAATAACTTTTGTTTTTAAATTAAGAAAATATAAGGTAGCTTATGAATGTCATTCTTGGCCTTATAGTAAAATTTTTTTATTTAAATTTTTTTTAAATAAAGTTGATTTTATAATAACAACCACCGAGCAATTAAAAAACAAGTTTATTGACAATGGTTTTAAAAAAGAAAAAATTTTAGTAGCCCATGATGGTGTTGATTTAGTTAATTTTGATATAGATATTACAAAGGAAGAAGCTAGAAAAAAATTAAATATTCCAATAGATATAAAAATTGTTGGTTATACAGGTAATTTTCGAACAATGGGACAAGATAAAGGACTAAAAGATATCATAAAAGCAATTAAAATTTTAAAAGATGGGGGATGGGATATTTATTTTTATGCAGTAGGTGGTAGCCAAAAAGATATTGAATTTTATAAAAAACTAGTTAAAGAAAATAGCGTTGAATATAGAGTTTTTTTGCTTGAAAGAGTTGATATAGATTTTTTAGCAATTTATCAAAAAGCTTTTGATATTTTATTGATGCCATTTCCAAATACAGAACATTATGCTTATTATATGTCTCCATTAAAAATGTTTGAATATATGGCAAGTAAAAGACCTATTATTGCCTCAAATTTACCTTCAATAAAAGAAATTCTTAATGATAAAAATTGTTTATTTTGTGAACCAAATAATAGCAATGATTTATCCTCAAAGATTATTCAACTAATTGATAATAAAAAATTAAGCACTGAATTATCTCAAAAGGCTTATGAAAATATTCAAGAATATTCTTGGAGTAAAAGAGCTGAAAAAATATTAAATTTTTTAAAATGATATTATTATATTTAATACTTATTAAAACTTCTTGACACTTCTTGACACCTTTTTTAAAAGTAGTATAATTTAAATTATGGAAAATAATGAAATAAAAAATAATGCTGTGTATACAACAAAAGAAGCACAGGATTTATTAAAAATTAGCGAAAGCACAATTAAAAGATTGCTAAAAAAAGGTATTTTGCGTGCTAATAAAGTAGGTGGACAGTATAGAATATTAGGAAAAGAGCTTTTAAGATTAATTTCGCCTGAGCTTGAAAAAAAATCTATAAAAAACTATTTAAAAATAAAAAATAAAGTAGTAGATGTTATAAACAAATGGTAGAATTTTTTTAAATTAGTTAAATTACAAAGATGATTTTATTTAACAAAGAGAAAATAGTAGAAATGTTAAGTCTTTCTAGAAAAGCATTTTCTGGTTATAAAAAACAAATTATTTTGATTAGTATTTTAGGTTTTTTAAGTGGCTTGTTGGAAGCTGTGGGTGTTAATGTAATAATTCCAATTTTTTCTTTTATTGGAAATAATAATCAAGTAGAAGAAAATATAATATCTAGGATAATAAAAGAATTTTTTATATTTTTTCATATTGATTTTAGTTTAAAATATCTTTTTGCTTTTATTTGTTTTTTATTTATATTCAAATCAATTTTTGTTTTTGTAAGTGATTATGTAAGAATAAAAATAGTTGCTGATTATGAAGAGATTATTAGAAAAAAATTGCTTAAAAAAACATTTAAAGCAAGTTGGCCATATTTATTAAATCAAAAATTAGGTCACTTAGAGAATATTTTATCTCTTAATGTTAGACATAGTGCGGTTTTTTTGCAACAGATAAGCACAATTATTATTTTGTTTTCAGGTCTTTTAATGTATATATTAGTGGCAATAAATATCTCATTGATAATTACTTTAATTACTATTTTTTTGGGATTTTTAATTTTTTTAATTTTTAAGCCCTTAATGTCAAAAACAAGATTGGCAAGTTATCAAGAAGAAAATAATTTCAAAAATATTTCTCATTTTGTTAATGAAAGTGTATTAGGAATAAAAACAATTAAAGCTTTATCAGTAGGAGAAGAAATAATCAATAAAGGTGAAGAATATTTTAAAAATTTAAAAGATAGTAGGATAAAAATATTTTTGTATGGATCTATTTCAAGCTCTCTTTTGCAACCAATTAGTTTGATTTTTATTTGTTTATTGTTTGCTTTTTCATATAAATTAACAAACTTTAATGTAGCAGTTTTTTTAGCAACTATTTATTTAGTGCAAAGAATTTTTCAGTATATTCAACAAATACAAACTACACTTCATAAAATAAATAATAATTTTCCTTATTTAAAAAATGTTCTTAGTTATATGGATACAGTGGACAAAAATCAAGAAATAATGGATAATTGTTCTAAAAATAAATCTTTTAAATTTGAAAATTCAATTATTTTTAAAAATGTAAATTTTTCTTATGAAATTGATAAAGAAGTTATTTCAAATATAAATTTTTCTATCAATAAAGGCGAGATAATAGGTCTTATTGGTTCATCTGGATCCGGTAAAACAACAATTGTTGATTTAATGCTTCGTTTATTTAAGATTGATAAAGGTGAAATTTTATTAGATGGAGAAAGTATTTATAACATTGATTTTAATGAATGGAGAAATAATATTGGATATGTATCACAAGATATTTATTTAATGAATGATACAATAGAAAATAATATAAAATTTTATAAAGATTTAAATGAAAAGGATTTAATTGAGGTAGCTAAACAGGCTAATATATTAGATTTTATAAACAAAAGCAAAAAAGGATTTAAAACAATAATTGGGGAAAGAGGTGTTATTTTGTCAGCAGGACAGCGACAAAGAATAGTTATAGCAAGAATATTGGCAAGAAAAACAAAAGTTCTTATTTTAGATGAAGCAACAAGTGCGCTTGATAATGAATCAGAATTAAAAATACAAGAAGTTATAAAAAAATTAAAGGGTAAAATAACGATTTTTATAATTGCTCATCGTTTGTCAACTGTAATGGACTGTGATAGAATTATAGCTATAGATAATGGAAGTATTATAGAACAAGGAAGTCCAAAAGAATTGTTAAAAGACAAAAATACATATTTTTATAAAATGAATAATATTAAAAAATAAATTATTTATATGTTGGATTTAAAAAACAAAACAATTTTAATTACAGGAGGAACAGGCTCATTCGGATCTAGTTTTGCAAAATATTTGCTTAACTATGAAATAAAAAAATTGATTATTTTTAGTCGCGATGAATTAAAACAATTTAAGATGGAGAAAGAAATAAAAGATGATAGAATAAGATTTTTTCTTGGAGATGTTAGAGATTTAGCTAGATTACAAAGAGCTTTTCGCGATGTAGATATTGTTATTCATGCAGCTGCTTTAAAACAAGTTCCAATGCTTGAATATAATCCTTTTGAAGCTGTAAAAACAAATATTTTAGGAAGTCAAAATGTTATTGATGCTTCAATTGATCAAAATGTTAAACAAGTTATTTTGATTTCAACTGACAAAGCAGCTCAGCCTGTAAATTTGTATGGATCAACAAAGTTATGTGCAGAAAGATTATTTATTAGTGGCAATTCTTATGCAAAAAATACTATGTTTAGTTGTGTTCGTTATGGGAATGTGATTGGGAGTAGGGGGAGTATTGTGGAAACTTTAAAAAATAATCCAAATATTGATAAAGTATATATCACTGATGAAAGAATGACTCGTTTTTGGATAACTTTAAAACAAGCAACTGATTTAGTTATATTTGCTTTGGACAATATGCAAGGTGGTGAAGTTTTTATTCCAAAAGCTCCTAGTATGAAATTGGTTGATTTATTTGATGCCTTAGTTCCAAATGCACAAAAAGAAATTATTGGTATTCGTCCTGGTGAAAAATTAAATGAAATGTTATTATCAAAAGAAGATTCTAGACATTCAGTGGAGTTAGAAAAATATTATGTTATTTTGCCAGAATATCAAGAGATTTTTAATATAGAAGAAAAATATGGAGAAATTTTAAAATATGGAAAAAAATTAGAAGAAGATTTTTATTATACTAGTGATACAAATAGTGAATGGTTAAGTAAAAATGATTTTTTAAAAATGCTTAATTAATTTATATTTTCGCTTATTTTATAAGATTTTGTAATAAAAAATCGTAAAATATGATAACAATTTTTATTTTTTAAAAAAAGCGCAATGCGAAGCCGACGGGAGAAGACGTCTTTTTTTAAAAAATAAAAATTGTTGTCATATTTTACTACTAAGATATGTAATATGGATTAATTATAAAAAAATATGATTTCATATGGAAAACAATTTATTGACAATGAAGATATTGATGAAGTTGTAAAAGTTTTAAAATCTGATTGGTTAACACAAGGTCCAAAAGTTTTGGAATTTGAAAAAAAATTAGCAGATTATTGCGGAGTTAAATATGCTGTTGTTTGTTCTAATGGCACAACTGCACTACATTTAGCGTATATGGCTGGTAATTTAAAAAAAGGAGATGAAGTTATTACTACTCCAAATACTTTTGTAGCAACTTCTAATATGTTATTAGTTGTCGGTGCAAGACCTGTTTTTTGTGACATCAGATTAGATACTTACAATATTGATGAAAAAGAAATAGAAAAATTAATTACAAAAAAAACCAAGGCAATTGTTCCTGTTCATTTTTTTGGTCAATCTTGTGAAATGGACTTAATATATAAAATAGCTAAAAAAAATAAATTAATTATTATCGAAGATGCTTGTCACGCTTTAGGTGCTGAGTATAAGAATTTAAAAGTTGGAAATTGTAAATATTCAAATATGACTGTTTTTAGTTTTCATCCGGTAAAGCCAATTACAACTGGTGAAGGTGGCGCAATTACAACTAATGATGAAAATTTATATAAGAAATTATTATTATTAAGAAGTCATGGTATATATAAAGATGAAGATGAAAAAAATGTAATGATTGAATTAGGTTATAATTATAGAATGACAGATATTCAAGCAAGTTTAGGAATTAGCCAGTTAAAAAAAATTGATAAATTTATTGAAAAAAGAAGGCAAGTTGTGGAATGGTATAAAGAAGAGTTTAAAAATATTAATCATATTATCTTGCCTATTGAGTTAAAAAATAATAATTCAGGTTGGCATTTATTTGTAATTAGAGTTAAAGAAAAAAATAAAAGAGATGAATTAATGAAATATTTAAAAAATAATGGTGTTGGTGTTAATTTTCATTATCCTTCTGTATATTCTCATCCATATTACCAAAAAAATGGTTTTAAAAATTTAAAATTAAAAAATGAAGATAGATATCAAGAATCTTGTATTACCTTGCCTTGCCATTTTTTGTTAAAAAAAGATGAAATAAAATATATTGTAAAGGTTGTTAAAAATTTTTTTAAATAAAAATATGAATATTTGGGAAAAACAATATAAAGAAAAAGGGTTTGAATCTCAGCGAGAATATCCAAATGAAAGTTTAATTGCTTTTGTAAAAAAGAATTATAAGAAAAATGAAAAAATATTAGAGCTAGGATGTGGAAGTGGAGCTAATTTGTGGTTTTTAGCAAAAGAAAAATATGATGTTTATGGAGTTGATTATTCTGACACTGGTATTGAATATTGTAAAAAAATGCTTAAAAAATGGAGTGTGAAAGCTAATGTTAAAAAAGCTGATATGAAAAAATTGCCATATAATGATTTTTTCTTTGATAAAATTGTTGATGTTGTCAGTATACAACATCTTAATTTTAAAGATCATTTAGTTTGTTTAAAAGAAGTTTATAGATGTTTAAATAATAATGGTAAATTTTTTAGTTATCATTTAGGAGAAAATTCAATTAGTTATATAAATGGAGGAGGAAAATTAATAGATAAAAACACAATAGATAATATTTATGATAAAACTAAGCCTCTTGCTAATAATGGACAAACTTGTTTTTTATCAAGAAATGATTATTATGAATTGCTTGATAAAGTAGGTTTTAAAAATATAATAATTGATAAGGTTTATAAAAGTTATAATAATCAAAGTTTTTATATAGAATATTTAGTCGTTAGTGCTGAAAAATAATTTTAATAATATGGAAATAAATTATTTGCAAGAAAAGGATTATAAAAAATGGGATGATTTTTGTCAAAAAAATGATGATGCTTGGTTTTGGCATACTTCTAGCTGGTTAGAATATAATCTTAATTATAAACCGAATTTGAATTCAGAAAATAAATCTTTTATGATTTTTGATAATCAGGAGTTAATTGCAATATGTCCTTTGATTTTAGAAAATAATAATGATATAAAAGAATTTTCTTATGGATCATATTATGCTCCTTTACCTGTTTTTAAAAATAATTTAAATAAAACAATTAGAAAAAAAGTTGAAAAATTTGTTTTTAGTCAAATTGATAGTTTAGCTATTAAATTTAATGTTAAAAGAACTAGGTTTAAATTTTCTGTTTTAAATAAATCTTTTATAGAAACAGGGGATCAAAAATATAATTATTTAATGAAATTTGCTTATCTTGATAATTCTATTAATACTTCGGTGATTGATTTAAATAAAACTGAAAATGAATTAAAACTTGATTTGAGTCATGGACATAATTCCGCAATTAATAAATCTTTAAAAATTTTAAAAGAAGAAATTTTTAATAAAAGTAATATCACATTAGAAATATTTGAAAAATACATTAATTTACACTTTAAAGCAAGTGGAAGGAGTACTAGGCCAAAAATAACTTTTGATATAATGTTTGATTTGATAAAAAAAGGAGAAGCTTTTTTAGTAGGAGTAAAAAAAGAAAATGTTTTTATTGGTTTTTCTTATTTCTTTTTATATAAAAATAATGTTTATTACGGATCTTCTTGTAATGATCCTAATATAAAAAATATTTCTATTGCTCATTTTATACAATGGAAAGCTATTTTGTATATGAAAAAAATAAAATGTAATTATTATGAAATAGGTTGGCAAAACTATTCAAATACTTTAAGTGATTTTCCTAACAAAAAAGAAAAAAATATATCTCTCTTTAAAAGAGGCTTTGGTGGATCGACTTTTCCTTTGTTTATGGCTGAGAAATATTATGATAAAAAATATTTTTTAAATGTTTATAAAAAAAGAATAAATGATTATTGTTTAAATTTATAAAAATATGAAAAAAGATACAAAAATCCTAATTATAGGATTTGGATCAATTGGTAAAAGACATTACAATAATTTAATAAATTTAGGATTTTTTAATATTTATGTATTTGATCCTATTTTAAATTTTGATAATAGTGATCTAAAAATTATAAAAAAAATAGATAAAGAAGAATTAAAACAGTTTGAAATAGTTTTTATTTGTAATCCAAATAATTTTCATATAAAGACAGCAATTCAATGTGTTCAAGCTAATTGTCATTTATTTATAGAAAAACCATTATCTCATAATTTAGAAGATTTAGAAGAATTAAAAAAAATTTGTAAAGAAAAAAAATTAATTTCAATAGTAGCTTGTAATATGAGATTTCATCCATGTTTAATTTTTATTAAAAAATATTTAGACAAAAAAAGTTTAGGAAATATTTATAGGATTGATCATGAATTTGGTTATTATTTGCCATATTGGAGACCAGCACAAGATTATAAAAAAAATTATGCAACTAAAAAAGAAAGCGGAGGAGGTATAATTTTAGATGATATTCATGAATTTGATTTATTATTTTGGTTAAATAATTTTTCACTTGTAAAAGAAAAAAATTTTATATTTGATAAAGTAAGTAATCTTGAAATAGAAACAGAAGATATTTGTATTGCATCATTTAAGTTTGAAAATAATGTTTTAGGACTTGTAAAATGTGATTATTTACAACAATCATATTCAAGAAATTGTAAAATTGTTGGTGAAAAAGGAAATATAGAATGGTCTTTTGGGGAAAATATTGTTTGGTTAAAAAATAAAAAAGGTAACAAAAAACTTTTTGAAGTAGTTGATTTTGATTTTAATAATGTTTATATTGATGAAGTAAAATATTTTTTTAATTGTGTTAATAAAAAAGAAAAAACTTATAACGATATTACTATTGCAAGTGAGATTTTAGCTCATTGTCTTAATAATAGATAGAAAATATGTTTAAAAATTTGTGTATAATTCAGGCGAGAATGGGTTCTACTAGGTTACCTGGAAAAACTTTAAAAAAGATTGGAGATATGTCAATACTGGAATATGGCATAAGAAGAATAAAATTGTCAAAAAAAGTTGATAAAATTGTAGTTGCTACAACGATTGAAAAAATTGATGACGAAATTAAAAATTTATGTAAACAAATAAATATAGATTGTTTTAGAGGAGAAAGTTACGATGTTTTAAGTCGTTATTATCAATGTTCTTTGAATTATCCAGAATATAATAACATTTTAAGAATAACAGGAGATTGTCCTTTGATTGATCCTTCTGTGATTGATGATGTTGTTTTATTTTTTGAAAATAATAAATATGATTATGTAAGTAATATTTTAGAAGAAACTTTTCCAGATGGAATGGATGTAGAAATTTTTACAAAAAAATCTTTGGAAAAATCAAATAAAGAAGCTAAATTGCAATCAGAAAGAGAGCATGTTACTTTGTATATTAGAAATAGTGATCAATTTGCAAAAGGAAATTTATCTTCAGAAATTAATTGGTCTCATTTTAGATTAACGGTTGATGAACAAAAAGATTTTGAAGTAATTGAATTTTTAATTAAAAATTCAAAAATAAATGCTAGTTTTCTTGACTATATTTCAATTCTTACAAAAAATCCTGATATAATGTTTAAAAATATGCATATCATCAGAAATGAAGGATTAAGAAAATCATTAGAAAACGATTTTATTATTAATAATAAATAAATGAAAAAAAATTTTACCAAAAGTAATCTTTTATTAAAAGAAGTTGAGCAAGTTATACCATTAGCCTCTCAAACTTTTAGTAAAAGCTATTTACAATATATAAAAGGTCAAGCTCCTCTTTTTGCTACAAAAGCTAAGGGGTGCAAAATTTGGGATGTTGATGGCAATAAATACACAGATTTTATCAACAGTCTTCTTCCTGTTATTTTAGGTTATCAATATAAGCCAGTTGATGATGCAATAAAAAAACAGTTAAAAAAAGGAATTATTTTTTCATTATCATCTACTCTAGAGTTTGAATTAGCTCAACTTTTGATTAAACATATTCCTTGTGCAGAAATGGTTCGTTTTGGGAAAAGCGGATCAGATGTTACGAGTGGAGCTATAAGATTAGCAAGAGCAATTACTAATAGAGAACATGTAGCTGTTTGTGGTTATCATGGTTGGCAAGATTGGTATATAGGATCAACAACAAGAAATTTAGGAGTTCCGCAAAGCACGAGAGATTTAACTCATTCATTTAAATATAATGATCTTGACTCTTTGGAAAAAATTTTAAAAGAATATGAAGTGAGTGCTGTTATTATGGAAGCTATGAATTATGTTGAACCTGAAGATGGTTTTTTGCAAAAAGTTAAAGAATTAACTCATCAATATGGAGCTTTGTTGGTTTTTGATGAAGTTATTACAGGATTTAGATATGATTTAGGAGGAGCACAAAAATTATTTGGAGTTATTCCTGATTTAGCTACTTTTGGTAAAGCGATGGCTAATGGTATGCCGATTTCTGCTTTGGTTGGTAAAAAAGAATATATGGAAAAAGTTGCTGATATTTTTTATTCTTTTACAATGGGCGGAGAAGCTTTATCTATTGCTGGTGCAATAGCTACAATAAAAGAAATGGAAGATAAAAAGGTTATTGAATATATTTGGGAAAAAGGTAAATATTTACAAAAAAATACTAATTTGCTTCTTGAAAAAAATGGATTAAGTGATATTATTAAAGTTCAAGGTAAACCATGTTGGCAAGTATTTATTATAAAGGCTACTGAAAAATATTCTGATTTGGAAATAAAATCTTATTTGCAACAAGAAATTTTACAAGCTGGATTTTTGTGGTACGGACAGCACAATATGAGTTTTAGTCATACTCAAAAAGATATAGATAATTTGTTAAAAGCATATAGAAAAATTTTTCCTAAATTAAAAAAAATAATAGATAATGGAAAATTAAAAGAAAATTTAGCAGGAGGATTAATAACTAATATTTTTAAAGTTAGGTAATTATGAAATTTTTTAAAAAAACAGCTATAGTTGTTTTAAGTTCATCTGTTAAAAAAAATAAAAAAGGAAATTGGGTTTCGCTGGGGTTTAGTAAAAAAGATTTTAGTTTAGGATCGGTTGGGGGGCAAATAAGAATTTTAGCAACAAAATATTTGTTTGAAAAAAAAATATCAAATTTAATTATTACAAGTGGTGGTAGAGGATGGGATATTAAAAATGATGAATTAACAAGACAAAATTTATCTAAAATTATAAAAGATGAGTTAATTGTATTAGGAATTCCAAAAGATAAAATTATTGAAGAAAATAAATCAAATAAAACTTTTGAACAATTGATTGAAATTGATAAAATAATTATTAATTTAAAATTAGATCAAATTTTTGTTATTACTAATGATTATCATAAAAAAAGAGTAATAACTATGATTAATTTTTTGAAAGAAATAAAAAATAAAGATAAAATAAAAGTTATTTCAGCTGAAGATATTTGTTTAAAATATAATTTTGATAAATGGTCAAAAATAATTAAAAAAGTTTATTTATCAAATGAAATGAGAAATGTAATAAAAAGAGAAGAGCAAGGAGTAAAAGATATAAAAGAAGGAAAATATAAATTAAAATAAATTATGAAAAAAATTTTATTAAAAACAAAGAAAGGTGAAAAAATTATTGGAGGAGAAAACCCTGTTTTTATAATAGCTGAGATGTCTGGAAATCATAATCAAGACATAAAAAGAGCTTATAAAATTATTGATAAGGCAGTAGAGTCGGGAGTAGACGCAATTAAAATTCAAACATATACAGCAGACACTATTACTATTGATTGTGAAAATAAATATTTTCAGGTTAAAGTAAATGATGCTTGGCGTGGACAAACTTTATATAGCTTATACAAAAAAGCTTATACTCCATGGGAATGGCAAGCAAAATTAAAAAAATATGCTGAAGATAGAGGGCTATTGTTTTTTTCTACACCTTTTGACAAAACAGCAGTTGATTTTTTGGAAAATATAAATGTTTCTTTTTATAAAGTAGCTTCATTTGAAGTAGTTGATATTCCTTTATTAAAAAAAATTGCCAAAACTAAAAAGCCAGTAATTATGTCTCGTGGTATGGCTAGTTTAGAAGAATTAGAATTAGCAATTAAAACTTTGAAAAAAAATGGAACAGACCAAATTGCTATTTTGCATTGTGTTAGTTCATATCCTGCTAATCCTGCTCAAATGAATTTAAAAATGATTTCTGATATAGAAAAAAGATTTAATGTTGTTAGTGGATTATCTGATCATACATTAGGTATTGAAACATCAATAGCATCTGTGGCTATGGGAGCAAAAATTATTGAAAAACATTTTACTTTGTCTCGCGCAGACGGAGGGCCAGATTCTGCTTTCTCATTAGAGCCAGATGAAATGAAAAAGTTAGTGCAATCAATTAGAATAGTTGAAAAAGCTATAGGAAAAGTAAATTATAAATCAGACAAAAAAGAATCAGAAAATATAGTCTTTCGTAAATCACTATTTGTTGTTGAGAATATAAAAAAAGGAGAAAATTTTACTGAAAAAAATGTTAGATCTATTCGCCCTGGTTACGGAATGGCTCCTAAATTTTATGAAAAAATTCTTGGTAAAAAAGCAAAATTAGATATTAAAAAAGGTACACCATTAATTATGAATATGATAAAATAATATTTTTTATGATAAATTATGAAAAAAAAATAAGATTGGCAAATAAAAATGATTCAAAAAGAATTTGGGAAATAAGAAATGATTTTAGTATAAGAAAAAAATCAAAGAATTCTAAAATTATTTTATTTATTGAACATGATAAATGGTTTAATGATAAATATTTTTTAAAAGATGATAATTTTTGTTATGTTTTAGTTATTAATGATAAAGTTGAAGGATATTGTCGTTTAGATTCTTTTGATAAAAATTGTTATTATATTTCGATAGCTATTAGCCATGATTTTCAAGGAAAAGGATTGGGAAATTATTTTCTAAAAGAAATATTAAAAAATTATAAAGATAAAATAGAAATTATAGCAGAAATAAAAAAATCTAATATTTCTTCTCAAAAATTTTTTGAAAATAATGATTTTATTTTTTTTAAGGAAGATAAAAATTATCTATATTATAAATTTAAAATATGAATAATTTAAAAGGAAAAAGAATATTGATATTTCAACAAAGAGGTTGGGCATTTAGTATTGGTCATTTTTTGGCAAAAAAATTACAAGAAGAAAATTGTAAATTAGCTACGCTGACTTTGAAAAAAACAACTCATCAATTTATCTTGAATCAAAAAGAAATTGACTATGATTTGATTATAAATAATGATGAAGTAATGGATGATCCAAAAAAATATTTGCAAGATGATGATTATTCTCTTAAAGAAATTTGTGATAATCTTGGGATAGATTCTGTGTGGCCGATTATTTATTCTCTTAGAAATCATGTTAGAAGTTATGAAGATAAATATTATTATAGTTATAGGCAAAGCGTCTCTGATGAAGAAATAATTGATTATATAAAAGCTTTTTATAAGTGTATAAAAGTTTTTTTTGAAAAATTTAATCCAGAAATTATAATTGCACCTAATTTTGTATCATTGCCTCATATAATGTTTTATTTTTATGCTAAGAAAAAAAATATAAAAATGCTTACAGTGACAGATTCAAAGGTTAGGGGATTTTATCTTTTTTCTTATAGCTATAATGATGATGAAAGTTTGTTTATCAATAGAGTTAATGAATTAAATAAAGGAATTAGCCAAACACAAAATAGAGAAAAGGCGAAAAAATATATTCAAGAGTTTAGAAATAATTTTAAAGCACCAGATTATTTTAAAAATAATGAAAATAAAAAAAGTTTCATAAAAAAAATAAAAGAAGAACTCTCACCGTACAAGCAAATATGGAATTGGTATACAAAAAAACAGTTTAATAGTTCAAAAACAAAAAAAATAACATTAGATAATAGACCACCAAAAATAATTTTGAGAGATCATTATTGTCATAAAAAATATACAAAATTTATGAATGATTTTGATTATTATCCTTTTGATAAAATTGAAAAGTTTGTTTATTTTCCTTTGCAATTTCAACCAGAAGCAACAATTGATGTTCAAGCTCCTTTTTTTTCTAATCAAATTGAAACAGCTCGTCAAGTGGCAATGTCGTTACCTGATGATTATACTTTGCTTGTGAAAGAGCATCCTGCTATGATTGGTTATAGAACACCTTCTTATATTGAAAAAATAGCTAGAACAGCAAATGTTAAATTGATAGATTATAGAATTTCTAGTGAAAAAGTTTTAAAACGAGCTGATTTAGTTATTAGTCCTAATAGCACTACGATTGTAGAAGCATCTTTTTATAATAAACCAGTAATTCAGCTTGGAAATCTAGGAACAACTTTGAAATTGCCAAATGTTTTTCATTATAATAATATGACTTCTTTGTCTAAAAAAATAAAAGAAGTTTTAAAAATTGATTTAAAAAATGATGAATATGAGAGAAGATTGGAAAATTATGTATCAGCGGTGTTTGATGTTGGGTTTGAGTTTGATTATATGGGAGTTTGGGAGAGAGGAAATGAAGCAGATATGGAGAAATTATGGGAAATTTATAAAAGAGAAATAGAAATAATTTTAAATTAAATTTTATGAATATTACACACATAGCTTGGTTGGGACATCAAAATTATGGTGATGATATTATGACTGAAGCAATTAGAAAATATTTTATAGATTTGGAAAAAGATATAAATTATCATATTTGGTGTGAAAACAAGCCAACTGTCTCAAAAAATATTAAATGGATTTATCCATATAATACTCAATCTAAGTTTTTGAGTAATTTTTTTGAAAAAAGAATATTAAAAAAAACAGATGTTCTTTTGATTGGAGGGGGATCAATTTTGCATTCAGATAATAGTATCGCTTGGAAACAAAAAGGGGTTGATTTTCTTAAAAAAAATAATCCAAAAGCAAAAGCAAAAGCAATTGGAATTAATTTGTCCTTAGGTCCGTTTGAAGCAGAAAAGAGCAAAGAAATATGTTTACATTTTTTGTCTTCTCTTGATAGTGCATCTTTTAGAGATGAGCAGTCTTATAATTTTGTTAAAGAAAATTTTTTACCTTATGAGCCTATAAAATCTTTTGATTTAGCAGGAAATTATCTTAAATTATTTAATATAGATAAAAAAGATTGTGTAGCTAAAATTAGTTGTATAGGAATTTCATTGAAAAATGATGGTATTTTTGAAAAAGATTTAGAATTGATAAAAAAAATATCAGATAAATATGAAAAAATTATGTTGTTTTCATTTTGTGCTAGTAAGGTATTTGGTGATTTTGAATATATAGAAAAAATATTCAATAATGTAAAAAATAATAATATTGAAATAGTTAATTATGATGGTAATACATTGAAATTTACTAAAAAAATAAGAGAATGTGATTTTTTTATTTCAACAAGATTGCATGGGCTTATTGTTTCTTTCCTCCTAAATATTCCTTTTATATCATTGTCTTATCACCAAAAGTGTCTTGATTTTCTAAAATATGTTAAAATTTCAGATAGATATATTTTTGATTATAAAGATTATATTGTTGATGATTTAATTGACAAAATAGAGGTTTATAAATTACCAAAACAAGATAGTTATTATTCATTAGCAAATGATAATTTTAAAGTTTTTAATGTTATAAAATAATTAATTTCTTATGAACAATAAAATTTTGTGTATAAGTCTTAGAACTCCTCCAGAAGTTAGACCTCAGGCAATTTTAATTGGTAAAATGATTCCTGAATGGATTAAACAAGGACTAGAACCTGTTATTTTTACATATAAAAAAGAAAATAAGTGGGATATAAATATTCCTATTTATGAAACAGATTATTTTCAAGTAAATAAGTATCTAAATAAATTACCATTAACAAATAATTTTTTTAAAAAAAAATATTATTTAAAGAAAATTATTGAAATTGAAAAAATTATAAAAGAACATAATATTAAATTGGTTTTTTCTTTTTCCAATCCTCAAGAAAGCAATATTTTGGGAGCGATGTTGAAAGAAAAATTAGGAATAAAATTTGTTTCACATTTTAGTGATCCTTGGTATGATAATCCTTTTAATCCTTTTAATCCTTTTAATCCTTTATCTTTTTTTAATGCTAGACAAATTTTGGAACAAGAAAAATTTGTTATAGAAAATAGTGATGGAATTATTTTTACAAATGAAGTTGCTAAAAATTTGATAATGAAGAAATATCAAGATTCTTGGAATAAAAAATCTTATGTTATTCCTCATTGTTATGATTCTGGTGATTATTTACAAATAAAAAACAAGAAAGAAAATTCTAATAAATTTATTTTAAGTTATATAGGAGCATTTTATAAACAAAGAAATCCAGAGATTTTATTTAAAGCATTAAGTAATCTATTAAAAAAAAATCCAGAGTATGAAAATAAAATAAAGTTTAATTTAGTTGGAGTTGCAAGTAATTATACTGATTTTAGTGAAAAAGATGTTAATGAATTGATTGATGAATATAAATTAAAAAATATAATAAAAATAATACCACCTGTTTCATTTAAAGAAAGTTTAGAATATATGAAATTATCAGATTGTTTAATTGTATTAGATGCAAATATACCCAATAGTCCTTTTTTGCCATCAAAGTTGATTGATTATGCTGGTACTGAAAATATTGTGTTAGGAGTCACTAGGTATGATAGTCCTACAGCTAATTTTCTTAATAACTTAGGTTATAAATTTTTTAATTATCAACAACAGACAGAGTTAGAAGATTATCTTATTGATTTAATAACAAAAAAGATTAATTTAAAAGTAAATATGGATTTTCTTAAAAAATATGATGTTAAAAGTACTACTTTTAATTTAATTGAGATATTTAATAAAATTTTATGTTAAAAGAAAAAAAAATTAAAATTTTATCTGTTTTTGGAACAAGACCTGAAGCGATAAAGCTTGCTCCAGTTATTCATGCTTTAAATAAAAATAAAAAATTTATTTTAAAAATTTGCGTTACAGGACAGCATAAAGAAATGTTAGATCAAGCATTAAATTTTTTTTCTATTCAGCCGGATTATAATTTAGAAGTTATGGCAAAAAATCAAAAATTGTCAGATATAAGTTCTAAAATATTAAAAAAGATAACACCAATATTAATAAAAGAAAAACCTGATATGGTTTTAGTTCAGGGAGATACTAATACTGCTTTTGCAGGAGCGCTTGCAAGTTATTATATGCATATTCCAGTTGGTCACATTGAAGCTGGTTTACGAACAGGAGATTTGTATCAACCTTTTCCAGAAGAAGGAAATAGAATTTTGATTAGTAGATTAGCAACGTTAAATTTTGCACCAACAAAATTAAATTATAATAATTTAATTAAAGATAATATCAATAAAAATAATATTGTAATTACTGGGAATACAGTTATTGATTCATTATTTTTTACATTGAAAATTTGTCAGTCAAGAAAATTAGAATATTGGAAAAAATATTTTAAAGATATTTATGAAATATTAACATCTAATAAAAAAATAATTTTAGTAACAGGTCATAGGCGTGAAAATTTTGGTAAAGGTTTTATTGATATTACTAATGCTATAAAAAAAATTGCTAAAGAAAATCCTGAAGTTGAAATAATTTATCCTGTCCATTTAAATCCTAATGTACAAAATCCTGTAAATAATAATTTAGGAAATATAAAAAATGTTCATTTAATCCAACCCCTAGAATATGAGCCTTTTGTTTATTTGATGAATCGTTCTTATGTTGTTTTAACAGATTCAGGAGGAGTTCAAGAAGAAGCACCAAGTTTAGGTAAACCAGTCATTGTAATGAGAGAGAAAACTGAACGTATTGAAGCTGTTGAATCAGGGACAGTTATTTTAACAGGAACAAATGAAGAAAAAATATTTAAAGAAACAAATAGACTTATTAATGATTATGAGTTTTATAATAAAATGAGTAAAATTGAAAATCCTTATGGTAATGGATTCGCAACAGAAAGAATAATTGAAAGTTTAATTAAATTTTTTAATAAAAAAACATTATGATTTTTTGCGCTAGACCATCAAAAACATTTTTATTTAATTTATTAAATAAAAAGTTAAAAAAAATTAAAGGAAAAATAGGATTAGATGTTGCTTCTGCTGGTTTTAAAAATAGAAATATGTTTAAAACCGATTTTTATTATGGAGTTGATATTGATCTTGAGGCTTTGAAAAAATCTGTAGCAAAAGATAATTCAAATAATACTTTTGGAATTTATGCTGATATGGCAAAACTTGATAAATTGACGAATAATAGTGTTGATTTTATTCTTTCAACAAATACACTTTATCATTTGATAATAGAAGATAGAAAGAAATCAGTTGCACATTTATGCAGGTTAGTTTCATCTCGTGGTTTAGTTATGCTTGAATTGTGTATTGATGAAAATTTGGGAGAAATAATGGATATTGTGAAAAATAATTTTGATGATATAAAAATTATTTATTATAAAAATATTTTTAGTAGATTTTATGAAAATATTTTTGAAAAAGATGGATATTTAGGATCGCATTTTATTGCTAGTAAAAAATTTTTTTTAATATTTTCTTATTTAATTAGCAAATTAGAGTATTTAACTTGTTATTTTAAATTTTTAAATAAACATATTGTTATAATTTGCTCAAATAAAAAAGGTAATAATGAAAGTAATGATTTTAATTTATCTAATTTAAAAATTATTGATAAAAATATTTATACTTTATTTGATTAAATATTAATTTTTTATTATATCGTTTTATAAAATAATTTTAAATTTATAATAACCAATCATATGCAAAACAAAATCAAAGTAGCTATTTTATGTGGAGGGAAATCAGCTGAGCATGAAGTATCTCTTCAGTCAGCAAGAAATATTTATGAAGCTATCAATCTTGATAAATATATACCGATTTTAATCGGGATTGATAAAACCGGAAAATGGCGGATAAAGGAAGGTAAGCTTGATGGTTTTATCTTAGATTATGATGATCCGAAAAAAATTCATCTTGATGTAGATAATTCAGAAGAAATAGTAATGATTCCTCAAGGTAGGGGAAATATTTATAGTTTTGTAAAAAAAGAAATAATTGAAAAAGTAGAGGTGGTTTTTCCTATTTTGCATGGTACTTTTGGTGAAGATGGAACAGTGCAGGGATTATTAAAATTAGTGGATATTCCTTTTGTGGGAGCAGATGTTTTAGGATCTTCCGTTGGTATGGATAAGGAAATAATGAAGATACTTTTGAATGCGGAAAATGTAAAGATTGGAAAATATTTAGTTTTGAAAGAAAATCGTTTATTAAGTTTTTCAGAAATAAAAGAAAAGTTAAACTTGCCTTTTTTTATAAAACCTGCTAACCTTGGCTCATCAGTAGGTGTTGCTAAGGTTTATACAGAAGAAGACTTTAAACAATCCTTGGATAATGCTTTTCTTTATGACAGAAAAGTTTTAGTAGAGGAATTTATAAAAGGACGGGAAATAGAATGTTCTGTTTTGGGATTAGATTATCCTGAGGCATCTTGTGCTGGAGAAATAGTGGTTTATTCTGATTTTTATTCTTATGAATCTAAATATATAGATGCACAAGGAGCAAGTTTAAAAATACCGGCAGAGATAAGTAAAGAAAAACAAGAAGAAGTAAAAAATATAGCAATAAAAACTTTTGAGGCACTTTGTTGCGAAGGTCTTGGAAGAGTGGATATGTTTTTGAAAGAGAATGGAGAGTTAGTAGTTAATGAAATTAATACTATGCCAGGATTTACAAAAAACAGTATGTATCCAAAACTTTGGCAAGAAAGTGGGATTAGTTATCCTGACTTGATAGATAAATTAATTCAAATAGGAATAACAAGATCTTTGAAAGAAAACAAATTAAAAACGAGTTTTTAAATAAACTTAAATTGGTTTTTTAAAAAATTTTTATGTGCTCCCAGCTGGACTTGAACCAGCGACCCCAACGTTATAAGCGTTGTGCTCTAACCAACTGAGCTATGGGAGCATATTTAAATTATTAATTTTCAATTACGAATAATTATAATTTTTAATTAATTTTGTGGACGATACAAGATTTGAACTTGTGACCTCCACGATGTCAACGTGGCACTCTAACCAGTCTGAGCTAATCGTCCCCTAAACTACTTAATTAAAAAAAGGATTATCAAAAGTTTAATCCTAAAATTAATATTATCACTTAATAAAAATTTTTTCAAGATAATTCTTCTATTTTTTCTAACTTTTGTTTAAAATAATCTATAAATTCTTTTTTGGTTTCAGTTATGTTTTTATTTATTTTAATTTTAGAAAAATTTTGTTTAGTTTCATTTTCCCATTTCTTAACTAAATTTGTTAAATTTATATTTTTTAAAGAATAAATAAAAACATTAGTAGCGTTAGCTTCATCTTTTACTTCAGTAAAAATAGTTACTATATTTGCTTTTGGAATATTAACCAATAATTCATCAATAACTTCGTTTAAATCTTTTTCAGAAGTATTTGTTTTTTCAAAATCAGACAAGGAAATCATAGACCAAATAAGGCTGTCGTTTAAATCACTTTCTAGTCTAGCTAAAATTCTTCCCCAAAGTTTTAAAATATTAAGAGATTTTGATCTATATAAATTATTAACAATTTTTTCTCTATCAGCACCAATTTCAATTAATTCTGAAGAGTTTATCAATACTTGAGGAGTGATGTTTTGAGTTTTAAAGCTTTTAGTTTTGTCAATTATACCAGCTAAAAGACAAGTAGCTATTTCTTCTGAAATTAAATCTTTATTATTTTTTTTGAAAATGTTGTATAATACTTCACAAGTAGCGACTGAAGTCATTTCAATAATATTTATTTGTCCATATTCTTCAACATTTGCTTTGTGTCCGATATTGATAATAGGTAGTTTATAAAATAATTCTGTATTTTCTTCATATATTTTTCCTAGTGAATATAAGTCAGGAGTATCTAGAGTTATGATTAAATCATAAGGAAATAATAATGAATTGCTTATGTCATTATTGGTAAAAAATCCTTTTTTTGTAGAGATTATAAAATCAAGAGATTTTTGTTCTTTTTTGTATTTTATTTTTTCAATTTCAGCATTACTAGTATTTAAACTAATTATAAATTTTTTTGAATTACTTAAAAGATTTGTAACTTGATTAATGGATGGTAAAAATTCATATTTTTTTAACTCATCTTTGTTTTCTATTACAATTTCTACCTTTTTACCTTTTTTTTGTAAAAATAAAAACATTGCCAAAGAAGAGGCTAAGGCATCGCCATTAAAGTCTTTACTGAAAGTTATTAAAATATTTTTAGCTTTTTCTAATTGATTATTAAGTTGTTCTTCTTGATTTAACATAAGTTAGTATAGAAAATTCAAAATTAAGATTATTAAAATATATAAAATCATAAGATTTATGTCAAGAATAAAATCAAATTTTAGTCAAAATTATGATATTTTTAATTGACAAATTTTTGTATTTTAATTGGTTTTTTGTTATGGTATAATAAAATTATTAAATTAGTTAAAAAAAATATGTTAAATCAAGAAATTGACAAAATAGCCAAGACAAATATAAGTAATGATAAGCTTTATGAGTTATTGGAAAAAAATTTGCAAATGACTGAGAGTGTTTACAAATTAGTTAACAAAACAAATAAATATTTACTCTGGCAACAAGTTTTTGGATTTTTAAAATTAATTATCATTATTATTCCTTTGGTTTTAAGTTTTATTTATTTACCTCAAATTTTAAATGGATTTTTACAACAGTATCAAGAAGCCTTGGGTGTGGAAAAAGTTGAGATAGATAATTCTATGCTTAATGGTTTTGATACTAAAAATTTGTTAGATATTTTAAAATAAATTATGGAACTATTAAAAAATATTCAAGATTTGGAAAAAAAGATAAATAATATTTGGGAGCTTTTAAAACTTAATCAACTAGAAAAAGAAATAGTTAAACAAAAGCAGGAGATAAGTTCTCCTGATTTTTGGAATAATCAAAATAGAGCTATAGATGTTAGTAAAAAGTTAGAAGATAATGAAAAGGATTTTAGATTTTGGGATTATTTGAAAAAAGAATTAGTTGATTTAAAAGATTTTTTAGAATTAGCGTCAGAAGAATTAACAGAGCTTGATATAAAAGAGTATGAAAAAAAGTTTGAGCTTTTACAAGAAAAATTTAATAAGCAAGAGTTTTATGTCTTGTTTGCAAATAAATATGATAAAGAAAATGCTATTTTGTCAATTCATGCAGGAACTGGTGGAGTGGATGCACAAGATTGGGCTCAGATACTTGAGCGTATGTTTCTTCGTTTTTGTGAAAAGAAAAATTTTCAAGCTCATATTTTGGAAAAAACTTATGGAGCAGAAGCAGGAATCAAGAGTATGACTATTGAGATTAAAGGTAAATGGGCTTATGGATATTTAAAAAGTGAAGCTGGAGTTCATCGTTTAGTTCGTATTTCTCCTTTTGATGCAGAAGGAATGAGACATACTTCTTTTGCTTTAGTAGATGTTATTCCTGAGTTAGAAGAAGCAAATGAAGTTGAAATTTTAGACAAAGATTTAAAAATAGATGTTTACAAATCTTCAGGTCCTGGAGGTCAAGGCGTAAATACTACTGATTCTGCTGTTCGTATTACTCATTTGCCTACAAAAATTCAAGTTGCTTGTCAGAATGAAAGGTCTCAGCATCAAAATAAAGAAACAGCTTTAAAAATTATTAAAGTGAAGCTGTATAAATTACAGCAAGAAGAAAGAGAAAGAGAAGAGGCAAAGTTAAGAGGTGAGGTTCAGCGTGCAGAATGGGGAAATCAGATTCGGTCGTATGTAATGCAACCATACAAAATGGTCAAAGATCATCGTACTGCTTGTGAAACTCAAGATATAAATAAAGTTTTAGATGGAGATTTGGATGATTTTGTGCAAGCATTTTTGAAATTTTCTTGTATTTAAATATATTTTTGCTATAATATAATCAAAAGCTTTACCTTTATTATTTCAAGTTTTGGATCAAATTGTTTTTAAATTGGCTTTCCGTTTTTTTAAACTTTGCGAAGTTTAGAATAGGAATCAAGGATTAATTTTGTTTTTATCTTTTAATTAAGGATTTTTCTTTAATTTTTAGAAAGAAACAAGGCTATTAAATATTTTTTTTAGCTATCCAATTAGATTATGCCAATTCTTGAGTAATATAAATGGGTAAGGCTTTTTGTTTTTTTAAAAAAATGTAATTTGAAGAAATTTTTTTAAGAAGCGTAGTATTTATTAAATAGGTTTTTGGTGTAAATAGAAATAAAGTTTAAATAAAAATAAAATTTAACATTTTTTTCAAAAATTAAGCCATTGAACTTTAAAACACGGCAAAATATTATTGGATAAAATAAACTTATTTTTATATGATAAAATATTAATTTTTGAATTAAGTGCGTAATGGCAAGTAATTTTTGAAAAAAATGTTAAATTTTATTTTTATTTATTGTAGCGAAAAGTTTAAATCATAAACTTAATATGAGTTATTAAAATAATTATTATTTTTTTAAATTAAAAATTATGAAAAATTTTTTATTTATTTTTTTGTGTTTTATGCTTTTATTTGTAAATACAGGATGTTCTTCTAATAAAGGTGTTAATAATGAAAATAATTCTGAGCAAAATAAAGAAGGTGAAATGGATCAAGGTTTTCGTCGTCCTGATTTTGGACAGCCAGATAGAGAGCCTGATGTAAGAGGATTGGTTAAGTCTATTACGGCTAATGAAGTAGTAATTATTAAACTGGATCGCCCTAATCGTGATAATATTAATAATGAAGATAAAGATGTTGAACAACAGAAAGATGAAACTCAAAAAACAAAAACTATGAATATGGGAAGTGGAGGTCCTGGGATGGGGATGAGAGGTGGAGCTGGTAAAGAAAATATGAGTGAAGAAAATAGAGCACAAATGCTTGAAAAAATGAAAGAGATGAGTAGTGGAGAAGAAAAAGTTGTTATCCCTGTTGGGATTCAAATGCTTAAACCAAATACTTCTGAGACTGATAAGAAAAATATAATGCTTGAGGCTAGTTTGACTGATATTAAACAAGATACAATGGTAAATATTTGGCTTGATGAAAGTGTTAGTGACAAAAAAGTAGCTTCTTTTGTTTTGTTAATGAAATAAGATATAAATTTTGACATTTATTTTTTTTAAAAATTAAGCCATTAAACTCTAAAACACGGCATAATATAATTGGATAAATTAAACTTAATTTTTCTGATAAAATATTAAGTTTGAAATTAAGAGCGTAATGGCAAGTAATTTTTGAAAAAAATAAATGTCAAAATTTATAAATGTAGTATTTAAGATAAATAAATTACGAATTTTATTTTCAAAATTTAAAATTCGTAATTTAAAATTAATTTTATGGGTATTATTGATGAAAGTAAGAAATCAAAGAAAAGTGGTTTTTTTGGTTTTTTTAGACAAAAGAAATTTTATTTTCTGCTTATTGTTTTAATAGCTTCAGGTTCGGCTTATTTTTATTATCAAAAAAAAGGAGATACAACGCAAGTTGTGATTGAGCAAAAAAAATGGACTGTAAAAAAAGATGATATTAAAATATCAGTTGAGTCTGATGGAAAAGTAGTAGCTGAGGATGGAGTTGAATTATCTTTTTCTGTGAGTGGTGATAACTTGGAAGTGGAAAATGTTTTTGTAAAAGAAGGGGATAAAATTAAAAAAGGTGATAAAGTGGCGACAGTGAAGACTGAAAGCTTAGAGATGAGTTTGAAAAATGCTTATACAAGTTATCAAGCGACTTTGGCAGATTATAATGAATCAGTTGCTGGTGCTAGTGAAAAAGAAAAAAAAGATGCACAAGACAAGATAAAATCAGCTGAAATATCTTTGGCTCAAGCAAAAATTAGTCTTGAAAATACTAAGCAATCATCTCAAGAAAGTATTACAAACGCAGAGGACAAAATTTATGATGCTAAAAAATCTATTGAAGATGCTCAAGATGATGTTGATGATGCTAAAAAAGATTTAGATGAAAATCAAGATGAGGCAACAAGTAAGGATATTAGTGATGCTTATAAGAGTTTAGTTGACGCAGTTAAATCAATTAATATAAGTTTGGATAATATTTTGAAAAGTTCTGATGAAATTCTAGGAATTGATAATACTTCAATCAATGATGATTTTGAAAATGTTTTAGGAGTAAAAGATTCTGCATCTTTGACTTCAGCTCGTAATGCTTATACAAAATCAAAAAATAGTTTGTCAATATTAGATTCTTTGGCAGTAGTTTTGAGTTTGAATAGTTCTTATGAAGATATAGATAAGGCTAGCAGTCAAGCAGGTATTGCTTTAAAGGATTTTGAAAGTCAATTATATTATTTGAAATTAACACTAGAAGCTAGTGTGGTGAGTTCATCTTTTTCTCAAAATGAATTAGATTCTTTTATTTCTAAAAATAATTCTAATAGGTCTTCGGTTAATAGTAGTCTTACTTCTCTTAATACAAAAATTAATGCTTTAAGTAATGCTCGTGATAAAATTGATGATTATGTTAAAGCTTATAATGATGCACAAAAAAAATTAAAAGATGCAGAAAAAAATCTTAGTAATGCACAAAGAGATTTAGAAAATGTAAAAATAAATGTGAAAAAAAATATAGAAAATGCAGAAACTGGTTTAAAAACTAAAGAAATGAGTATTGAACAAGCAAAAAGAGATTATGAAGATTTGATTGCACCAATGACTGATGCTGAATTAGCTCAAGCAAGATCAAAGCTAACTTCTTCTTCTATTAGTTATGAAAAAGCTAAGCTTGATTTGGAAAAGGCGACAATTATTTCTCCTATTGATGGAGAGGTGGCTATGTTGAATTATAAAGCAGGTGATATTATTGTTGATAATAGTGCTAGTGATCCTGTGGCTGTGATTATCAATAATGATACTTTGTTTATTGAAATTAATATTGAGGAAGCTGATATTAATAAGATTCAAGTTGGACAAAAAGCAAAAGTTGTTTTTGATTCTTTGGATGAATTAGAATTAAGTGGTGAAGTTAGTTTTATTTCTTTGACATCAGAAACTAATAATAGTGGGATTGTTACTTATTTAGTGAGGGTGATTGTTGATAATTCAGAAAAAAATCAAATAAGAGAGGGGATGACTGCGTCTGTTGATTTTATTACTGCTGAGGCTGTTGATGTTTTAGTTGTGCCAGTGGATGCTGTAAAAAATGTTTCTGGTAAGGCTTCTGTTCAATTAGAGAGTGGAGAGTGGATGAGTGTGGTGACTGGTTTTACTGATGGAGAATCTGTTGAGGTTGTAAGTGGAGTAAAGGTTGGTGATAAGATTTTGTATTAAAGATAAATTTTTTTAATATATAGTGGCATTATTTTAAATTCAGCTTTTTTTCATTCTCGGCGAACAAGGTTTACCTTCTGTCATTCCTTGCGAACAAGGTTTACCTTATATCATTCCCTGCGAACGAAGTCCACCTTCTGTCATTCCCGGCGAACGAAGTGAGGGAAGGGAATCTAGGAGTGCGTAGTAAAAATATTGTATTAAAAAATAATCTTAAAGCGTAATATTAAGTGTTGAAGTAGTTTAATTTTAATTAAAAAAATAATTATTTTATACACCTAGATTCCCGTTTTCACGGGAATGACAGAAAAAATACCACTATATTTTTGTCATAATTTACTGCTATTGTGTTATAAATTATAATTTTTTTATATGGATAAAAAAAATTCAATTAAATTAGAGAATGTTAGAAAGTCTTATTATTTGGCTAATGGGGAAGAGATAGAGGTTTTGAGAGGGATTGATTTGGAGATTAAGAAGGGTGAGTTTGTGGCTATTATGGGAGAGTCTGGTGGAGGTAAGACTACTTTGCTTAATATTGTTGGTTGTCTTCATCCTTTGTCTTCTGGAAATTATTTTTTGGAAGAGGAAAATATTGGTGATGTGCGTGATGATTATACTTTGGCTTTTATTCGTAATAAAAAGATGGGTTTTATTTTTCAGCAGTTTAATCTTTTTGCGCGTTTAACAGCTTTAAAAAATATTGCCTTACCTGCTCTTTATGCAGGTGTGCCTATGTATGAGCGAGAAGAAAGAGCTTTGAAACTGTTGGAAAGTGTTGGGATAGGAGATCGTGCTCGGCATAAACCTTCGGAATTGTCAGGTGGACAACAACAAAGAGTAGCTATTTGTCGTTCTTTGATTAATGATCCTGAAATTATTTTAGCAGATGAGCCAACAGGTGCACTTGATTCTCGGTCTGGGATTGAGATTATGAATATTTTTATTGATTTGAAAAAGAGAGGGAAGACTTTGATTATGGTGACGCATACAGCAGAAGTCGCTAAATACGCAGATAGAATTATCTTTTTAAAAGATGGAGTAGTGTTAAGTAATAATTATGAATTAAAATCTACTTACTAAAATATAATTTTTTTTAAAATATAAATTTTGGTATTTTTATTTTTTATTTTGTTATTCCTGTTTTTTCCTGTCATTCCCAGCGAACGAAGTGAGGGAAGGGAATCTAGGTATGCGTAGTAAAAATATTGTTTTAAAAAAATAATCTTAAAGCGTAATATTAAATGTTGAAATAGTTTAGTTTAATTTAAAAAAATTATTACTTTATACTCCTAGATTCCCGCCTTCGCGGGAATGACAGAAAAAGCAGAAATGATAAAAAAATTATTCATTCGTAATTCGTAATTAAAAATTCGTAATTATTAATAATATGTTTATAGAAATATTAAAAATGGCTTTTGAGTCTTTGCTGTCTAATAAGATTAGAACTCTCTTGTCTATGCTTGGGATTATTATTGGTGTTTCTACTGTGATTGCTGTGTTTGCGATTGGGCAAGGTGCACAAAATGCTGTTAATGAACAGTTTCAGGGATTGTCTGCTAATTCTATTTTAATCTCTTCTATGAGAGGAAGAGAGTCTACTGGAAGTTCAAAATTAAAAACATCTGATGTTGATGTTCTTTTGGAAAAATCTCAATATTTATCAAAAGCATCTGCATCTATTCAGGGTAGTGCTAGTGTGGCTTATGAAAGTGAAAGCTCTTCTTTGACAATTGTTGGTGTTGATGAAAAATATGCTGAAATGTCTAGTTTAGAAATAGAAACAGGAAGATTATTTACTGCTGATGATATTAGCAGTGAAGCCAAATATGCTTTTATAGGAAGAGGCGTAGTAGAGACATTGTTTGAGGATGATGTAAATTTAGCACTTGGAAAAACTGTTAAAATTGCTGGAAAAAAAGTTGAAGTTATTGGAGTGATAAAAGAAAATGGAAAATCTATGGGACCTATGAGGATTGATGATTCTGTTTTTATTCCTAATACTTTGGCTGAAAAAAGTATTTTAGGATCTAATGCTTCTATTATGATTAATACTTTGGTGGATAATGTTGATAATGTTGAGTTAGCAACTGAGGAAGTAACAGCAATTTTGCGAGAAGAACATAAATTAAAAACTAGTCAAGCAGATGATTTTCGGATTATGGATGCAGGGTCTATGGTGGGAGCAGCACAGGAGTCTGCGCAGTTAATGAAGTTTTTATTAACAGCAGTGGCAGCGATTACCTTGCTTGTGTCTGGAATTGGGATTATGAATGTGATGTTTGTGACTGTGGCTGAGCGAACTAAAGAAATAGGAATTGCTAAAGCGATTGGTGGAAAGCAGTTAGATATTTTGAGTCAATTTTTGTGGGAGTCTGTTATTTTGTCAATGTTTGGAGGTTTAATAGGAGTATCAATCGGTCTTTTGTCTATTCCTATTATTACAAAATTTAATTTAATCACAGTCGCTTTTTCTTGGACAGGCCCTATAATTGGTTTTTCTTTTTCTGTTTTAGTGGGAGTATTTTTTGGATTTTATCCAGCTCTTAAAGCAAGTAGGCTTGATCCAGTGGATGCTTTGAGAAGTGAATAAATAAAAATTTATAAAATTTTTATTTAATATTATTGTATTTTTTAGTATTGATTAAATATAGTAAGTTTAGTATACTTAAATTAGATATTTATGATTAGTGTAGTTAATATATATTATTAATATGGTAACAATACAAGAATTAAGTTTAAAAAATGAATGGTGGTTTGATGAAAATTATAAAATAAATGAAGCAAATTTTCCAAAGCGTGATTTGTTTTCTTTGATTGAAACTAATTTTGATCATTCGTTGATACTCAATATAGTTGGTTTAAGAAGGGTTGGCAAAAGTACTATTTTAAAACAGTTAATAGGAAAATTATTAGATAAAAAAATAAAATCAACTAATATTTTTTATTATCTTTTTGATTATTCCACACAAATACAAAAAACAGAATTTTTAGATGAAGTTTTGTCTGTTTATTTTAAAGATATTCTTCATAAACAAAATTTATCATTAGATGAAAGAGTTTATATTTTTTTAGATGAAGTTCAATATATTGATAATTGGCAATCTGCTTTAAAAAAATATTATGATCTTTCTGGAAAAAAAATAAAATTTATTGTTACAGGATCACAAAGTCTTTTACTAAAAGGAAAACATAGAGAAAGTCTCGCTGGTAGGATTTTTGATTATTATTTGCCACCTTTGTCTTTTAGAGAATTTGTTAGAATTAATAATGATAATGTAAAAATGTTTAATTCTTTTGATTTAATTAGTTTGCCAGAAATTTTTAGTGATTTAAATTTTTATTATGTTGCACAGGGTAGTTCTGAAATATTAAAATTAAGTCGTGAATATATAATATCTGGACAATTTCCAGAAACTAGACAATTAGCTACAGTTGAAGCTAGACATGAATATATTGCAGAATCTGTACTTGGAAAGGTTATTGAAGATTGTGTTAGAATTTTTAATATTGAAAAAACTGATGAATTTAAATTAATAACTAAGCATTTATTAAATAATACTAGTTCTATTTTTGAACAAACTAATATAGGAAGAGAAATTTCTTTGTCAAGGCTGACAATAGATAAATATATTGAATATTTGAAAGATAGTTATATTTTTGAAATACTTTATAAATATCACAAAAGTTTAATTAAGCGAGGAAGAATGCTAAAAAAAATTTATACTCCTTGTGTTAACTTTACTTGTGCTTTAAATCATTATAAAGAAAGTCATATTGATGAAGTTCCTCAAGCGTTTGGAAAAATTATTGAAAATGTTGTTTATAATGTTTTGATTCAGAAATATAATAAAAATAGTATAAATGAATCATTAAGTTTTTGGCGTAAAGGTGAAAAAGAAATAGATTTTTTAGTAAATAATAATGAGAAGCAATTGCCGATTGAAGTTAAATTTTCAAATAATATTAGTTTTAAAGATTTAGCGCCAATAGTTGATTATGTAAAAAAAAATAAAATTGATTTTGGTGTTATTGTTACAAAAAATGAGTTTAGTAAAAAAGAAATAAACGGACAAACTATTTATTACGTTCCTTATTATTTGATTTTATTGATGATATAAAATAATTTTTTATATTTTGATAACAAAATTAAAAAAATAAAAAACATAGATTTTTTTGGATCTGTGTTTTTTGTATTATTTTTTTATTTTTTGTATAATTAGCTTAGGAGCTTTAAATATCAGGATCTTTAATGATAATTTAATTTAGGTAGCTTGACATAATATCAAATTTGTAATAATATATTTACATATATGTGTAAATATGTATAATTTTTATGACAGAAATTAAAAAAAGATTATTGTATTTTGAAATAATTAAGCAAATTAATCATAAAAACGCTATAATTATTACAGGAATGAGACAAGTCGGAAAAACTACAATAATGAAACAAATTTATAGTGAGCTAAAAGAAAAAAAAGTTTGGTTTGATTTTGATAATCCTCTTGATCAAAAAATATTTGAAGATATAGATTATAATAATATTTATAAGTATTTGGCTTTGGAATTAAATATTCAAAACAAAGAAAGGATGTTTGTTTTTATAGATGAAATTCAAAATTTTCCAAATATAACAAAGGTAATAAAATATTTAATAGATCATTATGGAGTTAAATTTATTGTTACAGGATCATCTAGTTTTTATTTGAAGAATTTTTTTTCAGAATCTCTTTCTGGAAGAAAATTCTTATATCAATTAAATCCTTTTTCATTTCAAGAGTTTTTGTATTTTTGTGATTTAAAAAATATAGAACAAATAAAAGAAGATAAAGATATTGAACAAGCTTTTTCAAAAATAAGTTTAGCTGAATATAAAAAATATGAAAGCTATTATCAAGAATATTTAGATTTTGGAGGTTTTCCAGAGGTAGTAATTACTAAAGATAAAGATACAAAGATTCAGGTATTGAGAAATATTTTTTCTTCTTTTTTTGAAAAAGATTTGCATATTTTAGCTGATTATAAAGACATTAGAGAATTAAGAGATTTGATCATTCTACTTGTTCCAAGAGTTGGATCTATGATTGAAGTTACAAAAATTGCTAGTGAGCTTGGAGTTAGTAGGCAAAAAGTTTATGAATATCTAGAATTTTTGGATGCTACTTTTTTTTTAAAACTTATTCCAAAATATTCAAAAAGTATTGATAGGTCTGTCGCTGGTGGCAGAAAAATTTATTTTTCAGACAATGGAATTTTAAAAATAATCGGGAATGTAAATGATTCTCAGTTATTTGAAAATATGCTTTGTAGTCAATTGTTAAAATATGGCAAACTAAGTTTTTTTAACAAAAGAAACACATCTGAAATTGATTTTATTATTAACAATGAGCTTGCGCTGGAAGTGAAGTTAACAGGTATTGAAAATGATTATTTAAAATTAAAAAAAATTGCTGATAGCCTGAAAATAAAAAAATCTTATTTGATTGCAAAAAAATATTCAGAAAATAAAAATATTTTAAATGCTTTTTTTTAAATTTTTTGTATAAAAATTTAAAAAATAAAAAACATAGATTTTTTTGGATCTGTGTTTTGTTGAAATTAATTATTTTTTGTGTTAGGATATAATTATAGAATAGTTAATTTTTTTATATGAAAAAAAATATTGAAGAAGAAGCATTTAAATTTGTTTTTAATTTTGAAAAAAATATTGAGAATGATTATTATTGTGAGACTAGAGATATTTTTCAAGCAAGACTTGATAAAATGATTAATTATTTAGGCTCTAGACTAGCTAAAAATACCTAGACTAGATTAATTATTTTTCAAATTTTATATTTTTTAAAATTATTTTTATTAATTCTGTTTCTAATTCTTCATCTGATTTTTTCCATCTCCATTCACATTC
>Ga0209467_1000235_pt1 | contig 96446 bp, 86 predicted proteins | sample Higcelwee11metaG_FD_187175 | JGI IMG/M metagenome (GOLD analysis project Ga0209467, IMG submission 187175) | Freshwater pond sediment microbial communities from the University of Edinburgh, under environmental carbon perturbations - High... | ecosystem: Environmental > Aquatic > Freshwater >...
CTTCCGGTAGACGCCCAGCGGATACGAGTCGCTGCACCGTTTCGCGCAGGGGGAAAGCAGTTGTATAATTTCGCCGTCATGCGTCGCTTCATTATTAAGAAAATCCTCAACGCCTGAAAACCAGCAGCGATAGAAATCGTCCATCCGCAGCCTCCTGAAAAGATCGATGTCCGGAAAGCGGGCGCATCATCAGCCGAGACAATTTCCGGTTACGGGCGATTAGTTGCCGCCGAAATCAGGAAGTCAATACCCTTTTGCGAAGCTATATAGAGAGGTACTTGAATTCTTCTGTGCCTCCCTGCAAAAATAAGTTCAGTTAATCATCATTTGATCGAAAAATGATTTTAATTTATCAACTAACCGTTTTAACTGATCAGATAATTGCATCCGCAAAGGCAGAGAGGATCAGATGATACTTGCACACAACAGCATTGTTCCCGTTATTCAGAAATCAGCTTTTGTCGCTCAGGACGCGACGGTTTGCGGAAATGTCAATATCGGTGAAAATACCGTTATCATGAGCGGCGCCCGCCTGATAGCCGAAGGATTTGAAATTCGAATCGGCAGTAACTGTGTCGTGCTTGAAAATGCCGTTCTGAGAAGTACCGACAGGCATCCTCTGTCGATCGGTAATAATGTGTTGATCGGACCGCACGCGCATGTGGTCGGCTGTACCGTAGAGGATGATGTTTTTATCGCTACAGGAGCATCGATATTCCACGGCGCGAAACTCTGCAGACGCTCTGAAGTGAGAATAAACGGTGTGGTGCATATTAAATCGGTATTAAAAGAAGATGAGACGATTCCAATCGGCTGGGTAGGAGTCGGCGATCCGATCTCGATACTTCCCCCCGAAAAACACGATGAGATATGGGCACAGCAAAGACCGCTGAACTTTCCCTTATTCGTGTACGGAATCGACAGGCCGGCGGAGGGCGTGAGCAGCATGCCGCAAATCACCCGGATGATGATACGAATGCTCAAGAGTCACCGCGATGACGTAGTTGTAGGTTGACGATAATCTGGTCAACCCCTCCGGATCACATAACACCGGTCTTTGCGACAACACCCCGCGAATGGAACTTAAGTTCTATTTACAATCCCCCCTTTTTCGGATATCACGTCATGAGAATATATGCGGAAAAATTCTGTGACTGCCGCTTCGCGCCGTTATGATCTCTTTTGCCGATCCGGCAGAGATGAAAACAGCTAGCGGGTGTATCTGTACAAATCAAAACAATATTCAAAAAAATATGGAGAGAGCCATGTCCCTCAAAACGAAGATTAGCCGGGTAATTATAATTTTCTTTTTACTGTTTCTTTCACCGGTCAGGGTGTTTCCCTGCAGTGCTTTTGCGGATTTTTCTAAAGATCCTATCTACGGTTTTAATTTTGACAGTATGGATTTCGATCTGCGCTTCATGTTCTACAAGGGACGCGGCTCTGACATTTTCGCGTTTGAATTTTTTCAGGATAATAACTGGGTACGGATGACGCACATGACTTCTGACGGCCTTTTTACCTCAGGAGGGCTTCTGCTGTTTCCTTCCCGTGCGGTGGTAAGCGGCTCATCAGAAAATGATCTTGCGCTATGGAAGACAACTTACTGGGTTTACGATTCATCGACGTTGGACGATATAGTGACGCGGCTTTCAGGTGTGCGTCTGGTTGATGACGGCATCAGATGCCATAACATGTTTGCCGATCCCTCCGGTGCCGTTACCGTTGAGGCGACGGTGGATGGTAACTATGTGAAGCATGCTCCTCGAGGGGGGTACGCCGTCCTGACAAATTTTGCACTCGCGCAGTTTGAGGGAAAGGACATGGAGAATATGTACGGGCTCGGAGACAATCGCTACCGCACAGCCGTACGCGAAATCGAAGCACTGCGAAATTCAGGTTCTATGAGTGTTGATGAAGGAATGAAGATTCTTCGCGCGGTCAAACAGGATGCCGGTGACTGGAAGACGCGCTGCTCTTTGGTTTTGAATCCGATGGATCTCACCATCCGCATCGCACTGCAGCGCAACTGGGAGAAAACCTACACCTTTTCTCTCAAAGACAGAACCGTCAAAGCCGACTGGGAGGGCGCCGGCGGGCACACTGCAAAAATCGGAAAAAAGGGAGTCACCGCGGCAGAACTTGCCAGTTGGCAGAACGATGATCCGGCCGATGACTGGAAGGGTTCTTCGGATACGCTGCCGATTGTAGCCGGTATCCTCTTCACCTTTGCGGCAGCAGGGGGTATCTCGCTAATTACGATCAGAAGATTGAGAAAGAGTAAAGGGAACCTCTAAAATTAATCTTTTCAACTCGGACCTCGAAAAATTCCGGGCAAAAACGTGATAAAATACTGACTGAAGGTAATTTTCCGAGGCCTCCGAAATAATGAAAAACACGCAATGTGCAAAAAAGCCGCCGTATTTCTACGGCGGCTTTTTTTGTTATGGTCAGCCATGATAATCAGCATTTTAATTAAACCGCCAAAAGAAAATGCCGATTTAACAGGGCTTCGCGATTGCAAGGGAGCTTTTGAATTCCGAAGTTCCCTTATATACCAAAGCTCAATTACATACCTAGAAGAGCTTTGTTGAATGCGTAGTCGATATTGGCGTTAGAGACAGGAGCCTCGTTCACTTTCTTATAATCGATCTTCGCTTCCTGAAGGGCTTTGAGATCGTACGACTCGAGAGCCTTGAGCATCGGAGAGCTTTTGTCAAGCATCGCCGCACGCAGTGTGTTGAGGTCCTTGTTCGCTGCGAGATCTTCAGCTTTTTTCTCAGCCATACGATAGCTCTCAACGTTGAACTTGATAAAGTCTTTACGAACCTGAATCGAGTTGGCCGATCCGGGAGCCGCATCTGTGCGCAGGACGTGGTTGTCGAACTCAATATGTCCTTTCCAGTCGAGCTTCTCAAGAATCCACAGTACGCTGATCATCTCTTTAAGACCGTCCATACCGGTAAGGATCGGACTGTCGTTGTCAAACTGACCGGCTTTCTGGTTGCCGACGTGAAGAAAGGGCATCTTGCCCGCGTGAATTGCCATACCGGCCGCGTTTGTTGCGGAGAGGTTGGTCATGCCCTCGTGCTGAAGAAGCTCGGGGTTGACGCCCCACATAGAGGGATCTTCGAGACGGCTGATAAGGCCGAGCGCGTGTCCGGTTGTCGCCAGGAACATTTCACCGCGAGGCTCGTTGGGTTTGGGCTCGATAGTGCAATATTTGATCGAAAGTTTGTTTTCTTTGATGTAACGGGTCGCAAGGTTGAGTCCGGCTTCAAGATATTTGTAGGCGCGATCCCAGGGCACCGCAAACTGACACTCGTAACCGTCACGGGCTACCCAGTAAGTGAAATATTCGGCGCCGAAGAAGTTACCGATGCGGAGTGTACGCATAACCTTCTGTGCTGCAAGTACGCGGATATCCGGATCAGGATTGGTCAGTCCGCCGTTACGGAAAACGGTGTTTCCGTGAAGGCTGCAGGTAACCATCTTCATCTTCAGGCCGACTTTGTCCATCTTCTCTTTGAGGGCGCGGATAGTCTTGTAGCATTCGCTGGAGGGGTCCTGATCGTCCATGGGGTTTGCGGGATCCCAGGTAACGATGTCATCATCGTGAGTCGATGTGAAATCAATCAACCCCTTTGACTTCGCGTCGCAGAGGATATCGCAAGCCTCAAGAGACGTGATCTTGTCCATGACAGATGATCCGAAGGGATCACCGACTGTGCTTTCAACGCACCAGAACGGCATAGAGAGTTGTCTTTTCATTGTCTTCCTTCCTTAATTATTCTTTATCGCTAATCTACTGTAAGTCGTATATGAAGTCCCATGCAAAACATGAAGAATCTGATACCGTCCAGCCGGAAAATCGTTTTAATGCTAAGCTGACTGTATAAATCTGGCAATACCTTTATTCATGACACCGAGAGATTTCGGGATCCACCCAATAGGGATTAGATAGAGTAATATTCTACTAACTTAAAATAGTCCTTTTAAAAAGCAACTATTTAATTAGCCCTTTAGGTTGAAGGGGACAAAAATCGGGTGTTTCCCTTTCCTGGCAGTATTTAGCAGCCGCAAAAACCAAATATTTCCCGTATCACAGGAGATCGAATTCTGCTCCGCCGCAGATCCTGTCAGAAGCCGATCCTATTTCCACGCGAAATTTACCCGCCTCAGCCTTCCAGCAATGCGAAACATCATCCCAGAACGCGAGGTCCTGTTCTGTGATCCTGAACGAAATCTTCTTCGTTTCTCCAGGAATCAATCCGACTTTGCGAAAGCCCTTGAGCTCCTTTACGGGGCGCGGCAGTGAGGATTCAACATCGCCGATGTACAGCTGCACAACCTCGGCCCCCGCGACAGGGCCGGTATTGGTAATAGAAACAAATATAGTCAGTACATCCCCCCGCCGCATGAACGCTGAAGAGAGTTTCAGCCCATCGATGCAAAAGCTTGTGTAGGAGAGGCCGTGGCCGAAGGCGTAGAGAGGACTGATCTTCTTCGATTCATACCAGCGGTATCCGACAAAAATATCCTCATCATAACGGATATCGTACACCTCGCGCGAGCGGCTCATGTCGTTGGGCCAGCCGGTGTAGAGCCGCTCGCCTTCGGGAATGTAGCCGTATCCGGGTGAGTCCTCAAATTTGCGTTCGATTGTTATGGGAAGCTTTCCCGAGGGGTTGGTGCGGCCGCTTAAAATCTCGGCCAGGGCGGCGTATCCCTTCTGCCCGGGGTACCAGCAGTAGATGACGGCCGCGACGAGGTCATTCCATGCGCTCATACCGCGACCCGAGCCGGCGGCGACAATGACGATTGTGCGCGGGTTAAGTTTTGCGGTGTGCAGAATCTGCCGGTCAATTTCAGGGGGAAACTCAAAAGGATGATCCCATGCCTCGGTATCTTCGGTGCCGACGCTGAACACCACCGCCTCCGCAGAGGCGATCTCATCGTCACTTGGGTCGTTATTATACAGAATGTTTCCGGCAAATTCGGCACTTAGCGCCTCAAGAAGTGTCACATTGTCGAAGCCTTCGACGGCGGCGGCACCGCTGCCCATCGCAAGATTTTCGATGTGATCCCCCCGCAGAAGAATCTTGAGTGTGCGGCCGAGAGGAAGTGCGCCTTTGTCGTTTTTCAAGAGCACAATGCCTTCGCGCGCGGTCTGCAGCGAAAGTGCCTCGTGCGCGGCAAAATTATCAAGAGAGCTTTCGTCCCTGACGGGTCGGTCAAGCAAGCCCGCGGCGATGATCGTGCGCAGGATACTAGTAGCCATGCGCACGATATCATCCCCGCCGATTCTTCCCTCTTCGAGAAGGCGCTTCGCGTTATTCTTTAGTGTGACATCGCCGATGCGCGGGTCGTTCAGAAAATTCTCATGTGTATGGCCGGGCATATCCAGATCGAGGCCCGAGGTGATCGCCTTTTCGGGATGCCACAGCGACCACCAGTCGGACATGACGAGCCACTTGAAGCCCAGCTCTTCTCTCAATAGATGCGTCACGACATATCCGCTCTCGCCCGCCCACTCGCCGTTGAGCTGGTTGTACGAGGTCATCACCGACAGCGCACCGGCGTCGATGCCGGCTTTGAAGGCAGGTGTGTAAATCTCGTGTATCGCCCGCTCGCCGATAATCGAATTTGACCAGCGGCGGAAGTATTCGGTGTTGTTGCCGAGAAAGTGCTTGAGCGTCGCTATCGTGCCGGTGCGCTGCATGCCGGCGACGTAATTTTCAATAAGGCGTGAAACAAGATAGGGGTCTTCGCCGAAGTATTCAAAGTTGCGCCCGCATTGCGCATGGCGGTAGATGTTCATGCCGGGGCCGAGAAGCACTGCGATCTCTCCGGCGCGGCACTCCTCGCCGACGGCTTCGGCGTAGGCATCGGCGAGATCGCCGTTCCACGTCGAGGCCAGACAGATCGGCGAGGGAAAGGCGGTACTCTTTTGCATCTGTCCGGGCAGCTCGTGCCGTATGTGCACACCCTGCGTTGCGTCAGAAAGATACAGCTGCGGTATCCCGAAGCGGGCGAAACCCTTCATGTAAAAAGAATTCTCGCCGCTGATCATCGAGATCTTCTCATCGAGGCTCATCGCCGAGAGAATTTCATCCGCGCGCCTGCCCGCCTCCTCGAAGCCGACCGGGGGCGTAAAGGGCGTAAATTCGCCCTCTGTCGATTTTGAAAAAACAAGAGGCTTTCCGTTCGTCATAATTCACCTGCAGCTGGTTTTTGGCGGGGGGATCTCAGGCGCAAAAGCCTCTTCTCTACCCTCGCAGCATTTATCGAGAGAGCCAGGCACCAATTTGCCGCAATAAAAGCATGGAAAATCGCCCATTTGTTGCGTGAGCCCGGATAACTATCCAGGATACACTGGTTAGCAGCGTGAAAATTACCAGAAAAAATCAATTTGTTGCCAGAAAAAATTTATTCAATGAATCAATTGACATGAGAAAACTGTTGAAACACTGGATAGTTATCCGGTTGCTGTGCCGACAGGATATTTTCGTAAGGTAATTTTCAGAGATCAGGAAAAAAGAATTGAATCTTTTCAAGAGATCATCGCTGATCAAATACATCCGAATACTAATTAGAGCCTCCCTTGCGAGAAGATCGATTGCTTTGAAGTTATAATCAATTAATGCGTTATGGGCGGCGTGTTTGATAAGCCGAAGTCAGTGCCCGCCGCAAGTGTTCACACAAATTAAAGAAGGATTTAATGAAGACCGACGACCATTTATGTCATTCACATCAAAATCACTAATCGCTCCATAAGGGATCGTCATCGTTTCCTTACTGGGTGAGGTAAGGAGACGCAGCATGATTAAAATTTTTAAGACCTTTGGCGGCTATATTGAAATTCCCCGGCCGGAACCCTCCTGCTGGATAAACGCGACAATGCCCACCCCCTCAGAAATCGACAGACTTACCGCTGATTTTGGTTTTCCCTCAGACCTGATCAATGACATACTCGACGCGGATGAGCGCTCTCGAATCGAAATCGACGATGACGATGAGTGGACGCTGATCATCCTTCGAATCCCCGTTGAATTAATCAATAAAGGCACCCCGTTTCATACGATACCGCTCGGTATATTTATCACTCCGTCCTTTACCATAACCCTGTGCCTTCAGGAAAACGAAGTTCTGCCGATCGGGCAGCCCTCAATACTTCGGGAACAGTACCGCCAGATCACGGACAGTATAAATTTCATTCTGCGGCTTTTTCTGCGTTCGGGGGCGCTGTATCTGCGGTATCTCAAACAGATAAATCAGATGACCGGTTTGATTGAGCAGGATCTTGAAAAATCGATAAAAAACAAGGAGCTCAACAAGCTTCTGAAGATGGAGAAGTGCCTGGTCTATTTCATCACATCCATAAAAGCTAATGAGATTGTGCTCACCAAGCTCCGCAATTCTAAAAAAATAACTACCGAGATAAACGAGGATCTTCTCGAGGACGCAATCATCGAGAACAGGCAGGCTCTCGAGACTGCGCAGATATATTCAGATATTCAAAGCGGCATGATGGATGCCTTCGCCTCTGTTATCTCCAACAATCTGAACGATGTCATGAAGAAGCTGACCCTTATCTCGATAATCCTCATGATCCCGACACTCGTTGCCAGCATCTTCGGGATGAATGTGCCGAGCGGATTTGAAAACTCCGTATGGGCGATGCCCGCGATAATTCTTGTCTCTCTGCTTTTTTCAATTATCGGCGTTCTGGTTTTCAGGAACAGACAGTGGTTTTAGCGGCAAAATTTTGAAAATCCTTTGTAACCTTTTTGCAGGGGATATATCATTAACTAATAATATAGGGTAGGGGGGTATCCCACTACTTAAGGAGATAGGCAAGATGGCGGATGATTGTGCAAAGTGCACACAGAGAAGTGCTCATCACTCGGAAAAGGTAAAAAGTGAGTTTGATAAACGGCTGTCGCGTATTGAGGGGCAGGTCAAAGCGGTACGGCGGATGATAGATGAGGATGTCTACTGTGATGATGTACTCAATCAGGTGACCTCTGTAATGGCGGCGCTCAACGGCATCAGAGTACTTCTTCTTGAAAAGCACATCAATTCATGCGTGGTCGAACAGCTCAACGAGGGCCGTCTCGAGGTCATTGATGAGCTTATGAAGACAATAGCGAGGATGACAAAACAGTGAATGAGGATAAAAAAGAAGAAAAACGCGAATACCGGGTCACCGGAATGTCGTGCGGTCATTGCGAGAATGCGGTCGAGAAGGGCGTATCCGCCATCGCCGGTGTGACAAAGGCAAAGGCCTCAGCTTCAGGTGCGCGACTGACTGTAATGGCTGCGGCCGAAGTTTCTGACGAAGCTGTCATACGTGCAATCACCGATGCCGGCTATAACGGCGAAAGAATCGACAATACGCCTCCCGGCGGCAGGACGCTCTCATGGCGAAGCTTCGTGCTTATTATCATCGGGGCATTGATAGTGCTCGGAGTAGTCAGTACAACCGTCGGTTTCTCATCGTTTCCCACCCTGAAAGAGAAGGCCTCTTTCGGGGTGATTTTTATCGTCGGTCTGCTGACCTCTCTTCACTGCATAGCGATGTGCGGCGGCATAAATCTTTCACAGTGTCTCGTGCAGAGCGGATCATGTCCCCGGCGATTTTCGGGAGTTCTTCCCGCGACATTGTATAACGGCGGACGTCTGATATCGTACACGCTCACCGGGGGTATCGTCGGTGCTCTCGGCGGGGCATTCAATTTTTCACCGGCTCTGAAGGGGGCAATTATGCTAACTGCGGGTTTATTAATGCTGCTGATGGGGCTTTCGTTTGCGGGATTATTCACAATTCTGCCGAAGGCGGGGCTTTTTTCACTGCCGGGCAAGCTGGCATCTTTTAAACCGAGTCCCTACTCTGCATTCGCGGTCGGTCTTGCAAGCGCGCTCATTCCCTGCGGGCCGCTGCAGGCGATGCAGCTGTACGCACTGGGTTCGGGCGGGGCGGTTGAGGGGGCTTCGGCGATGTTTGTCTTCGCTCTTGGCACCATCCCCCTTCCTTTTGCGCTCGGCGCATTCAGTTCGTTCATAAGCAAAAGATTCACTTCAACTATGTTCAAGGCGGGGGGATTCGTTATCATACTCCTTGCCTGTATCATGATGGCCAACGGCTTCGCCCTCTTCGGCAGATCTGGCGGGTCAGATACTTTAAGAAGTTCGTCACCCGCGGGGACGCAGCAGCCAGCCGCCGTCATACAAGATGGTGTCCAGCGGGTTCGCAGCACAATGAACAGCAGAGAGTATGAGCCCATAACCGTTACCGCCGGCATACCCCTCGAATGGACGCTGGTCGCCCGGCCGCAGGATCTGAACGGCTGTAATGAGGCTATTGTAATTCCTGAGTATTCAATAGAGAAGCGCCTCGTTGCCGGTGATAACCTGATCAAGTTTACTCCGAAAAAAAGCGGCACGATCACCTTCTCGTGCTGGATGGGCATGATACGAAGCACCATTCAGGTGGTTGATGTGCCGTCAGGCAAGTAGCCGGCGGCCGGAAGCGCCGGATGAAACATTGAGGAAAATCGCAGCAGGGTGCCGGACAACAGTTTGACCGTCGCCCTGCAGTGATAAAGAGAGGTAATATGCAACAGAGCTTTTCAATACAGGGCATGAGCTGCGCGGTGTGTGCGGGGCGCATAGAAAAAATTGCGCAAGGAGTGGAGGGCGTTACCTCTGCCAGCGTGAATTTCGCCTCAGAAAAAATGACAGTGGATTATGCCGGTGACGGCGCGGTGATTTCGAAGATCCGGCAGGCAGTCGAAAAAGCAGGTTACCGGGCCGAACCGGATTCTGCCGGGCGCGAAATCACGATTGCCGTCGGTGGAATGAGCTGCAGCGCCTGCTCGCAGCGAATCGAGCGCGCGTTATTGAAAATGAAGGGGATCACCGAAGCCTCGGTGAATTTTGCGACCGAGAAGGCCTTTGTAAGTTATAATCCGGCAGAGATCCGGCTTTCTGATATCAAGGGCGAGATAACAAGAACCGGTTACACTCCTCTTGAAACGGCCGGTTACGAGGCGTCACAGAAAGCCTCGCAGCGCAAAGAACATGAGCTTAAGATTCTTAAGATAAAATTATCAATATCGGCGCTGTTCACCATTCCCCTGTTTTACATCGCGATGGCGCCGATGATCTCCTGGCTTTCGCTGCCATTTCCCCCGTCGCTCAATCCGATGCGCTATCCGCTCGTCTATGCGATTTTGCAGATAGCTCTTGTCGTGCCGGTCATTGCGGCGGGGTACCGCTTTTATCTTACCGGGTTCAAGGCCATCGTTCAGCGATCCCCCAACATGGATTCGCTGGTCGCGATGGGAACCAGTGCGGCGATTGTCTACAGCCTGTACTCGACTCTTATGATAGCGGGGGGAAGCTTCGATGCGGTTGAGCACCTCTACTTTGAGACGGCCGGTGTCATCATCACTCTCATCCTCATGGGAAAGATGCTCGAGTCGCGAGCCAAGGGCAGAACCTCCGAGGCGATAAAAAAACTCATGAGCCTCGCGCCGAGAACGGCGATTGTGGTGCATGGTGACAGCGAGATAGAGGTCCCGGTCGATGAGGTTGAACCGGGTGACGTTGTCGTGGTGAAGCCGGGCGCAAAGATACCAGTTGACGGCACGGTGCTCGAAGGCCATACCTCTGTCGACGAATCGATGCTTACCGGCGAGAGTATCCCGGTCGAAAAGTCAAAGGGTGATACCCTGAGTGCGGCGACGATTAACGGCAACGGCGTCGTGCGCTTCAGAGCCGAACGCGTCGGCACCGATACCGTTCTGGCACAGATAATCCGTCTGGTTGAGAACGCACAGGGCATCAAGGCTCCGGTAGCCCGGCTTGCCGATACCGTGTCGGGGTATTTTGTGCCGGTGGTATTCGCAGTCGCGCTGATCGCGGCAATTTCGTGGTTTCTCGCGGGCGAGTCGTTCACCTACTCTCTTTCAATTTTCATTACAGTGCTGGTAATCGCATGTCCCTGCGCATTGGGTCTGGCCACACCGACCGCTATAATGGTCGGTACCGGCAAGGGCGCTGAAAACGGAATTCTGATCAAATCGGGCGAGGCGCTTGAGATTGCTCACAAAATTAATAGCGTCATATTTGATAAGACCGGTACCCTCACGGAGGGCAAACCGGTGGTGACCGATATTGTCGCCGCCGGCGGAATTTCCGAAGAGCGGCTTCTGCAGATGGCCGCCTCGGCCGAAAAGGGATCCGAGCATCCTCTCGGTGAAGCGATTGTACGGGAGGCTGAAAGGAGAAATATCTCTCTTCTTCAGGGCAGCGGATTTTCGGCGATACCCGGAAAGGGCATCGAGGTGACCATTGACGGCGCAAAGATTCTGCTCGGCAACAGAAAGCTGATGCTCGACAGAGATATCCCCGTCGAAGAGCTTTCGGCTCAGAGTGACGCTCTCTCTGTTGAAGGAAAGACTCCGATGTATGCGGCAATTGACGATCGCCCAGCCGGCATCATTGCCGTGGCTGATGTGATAAAAGAAGGAAGTGCCCGCGCGGTTGAAAAACTGCGAAAGTCGGGAATCGAGGTGGTGATGATAACCGGTGACAACAAAGTTACTGCCGGGGCGGTCGCGCGGCAGGCGGGTATCTCGCGGGTTCTCGCTGAAGTGCTTCCGCAGGATAAGGCGGCGGCAATTGAGTCGCTTCAGAAAGAGGGTAAAATTACGGCGATGGTCGGCGACGGCATCAACGATGCGGTGGCCCTGGCCCGCGCCGATGTCGGCATCGCCATCGGGTCGGGAACCGATGTGGCAATCGAGTCGGCCGATATCGTTCTGATGCGCGGCGACGTTGCGGGGGTGGCCGACGCGATATATCTGAGCCGCAGGACTATGCGTACGATCAGGCAGAATCTCTTCTGGGCGTTCTGCTATAATGTGCTGGGTATACCGGTTGCGGCAGGGGTACTGGCGATCTTCGGCGGGCCGCTGCTCAGCCCGGTCATCGCCGCCGCGGCGATGTCACTCTCGTCGGTGTCAGTGGTCATGAATGCGCTGCGTTTGAAGGGACTCAGATTTGCCGGCAGATCCTGAATGGGGATCTCGTTACCCGGCAGTCGTCAGCGCGAATTCCGGTGGTATCGGGATTTGCTGCAAGTCAACAACAGGAGTTTAAAAATGAAAAAAACTATGATGTTATATGATAAAAAGCCGGCGGTCGGGGGGCTATTGCTGCTGGTAATCGGATTACTTGTGTTCAGCTCTTGCGCTAAATTGGATGTTGTCGCGGCAGGTGCAATCAGTTCATTTTCGGCTATAGGGAAAGCGGCGGATGTCCGCTTTGACAGCGCCGCGAAATCGGTGCTGACTTCACCGGACAAAAGCGCGCAGTTCATCTGGCTTTCGAAATCCCTCCCGGGTGAACAGTTTGACGTCTATATTGACATTGACGCGGCGCCCTTTCTTGCGGCAGGTCTTGATCCGGCAAAACTTCCGGCGGGGATCTACTCCGACGGAAGAATCAGATTCGGGCAGAAAGTTTCAGGTAGTGCGCAGGATCGAAAACAATCACCCGGTGCCTCGGCGGCTCTGGCTCATATCATCGAAGTCAGGCCCGACCTTATAGGCTACCACAAGGCACTCGATCACTACGGAATTGATCTGAACGGAGCAATGTTCGAGTGGGCCAGAGATATCAAGACGAATGACAAGGATATCGTATTTGTCGTTGATCCGGTCATTTTTCAGAACGCGGGAACAGATCCTGAAAGAGTCGAGGGATGGATTTATGCGGATGTAGAGATCATGGATAAAACCGGTGCGAAGAAAACCGTTAAGAAACTTTTAAAACCATTCGACCTCGCCGACTAGAATCGAATCGGTAAAAGCTGAACTACCATATCTGTGATCCGGGAGGCTGTCTGAAATCAGTGACAAACTGGTAAAATACAAGAGCAAATAATCCATTGCCGAAATTGAAAAGTCGGCCTAAACTTTAAGATTGAACTCTTCAGCGATGCGGAAGAGTTCAATCTTGTTATTGATTCCGAGTTTGTTATAGATATTTGTCAGGTGTCTTTCAACCGTTCTCTCTGAAATCTGAAGTTTCTCTGCGATATCTTTGTACGTAGATCCCGAAACAGTCATGCTTACAATTTCGAGTTCCCGGGGGGTGATCCGGTAAGTTTTTTTGAACTGTTCGATTTCTTTGACGTGATCGAGTATAACGAGATACCCTGAAATATCATCAAATCTGTCCCTAATGCCTGAGACATATACCCTGGCCGGATATTTCTCCTCTGCTGGCGTGTAATGAATGATCATTCTGAAATTCTTGATCTTGCCGTCAGCAATATCCCCTGCCATACTTGTAAAAGCGTTCTTTTCAGTTACCATGTCGGTGAACGGCCTGTTTTTTACCCGGCTTATCGATACACCCAATTCCGTTAATACGGCACTATTGGCGTCTGTTATGATCAGCTCATTATTAAGCATAAAGACAAGCTCGTTTATGTTTGAGAATATCTCGTCAGCCGAGGCCGCCTTATCGATATTCATGAACCTTATTCTAACGACAAGAAAGTAAAGTCCGATGATATACATGGAAAAAAGAATGATACCGATATGCTGAAGCCTGTTGATGCCGAAAAACGGGAAAATCATGGTTAACAGAAGTGAGGTGAAGTAGGTTGAGGTGAACAGGACAAGTATCAGGCGGGATTGAATCCTCTCTTTGTTCTGATTCGTTTTTTTATGCCATTTCAGAATTACAGCAAGTGATATTACAAAAGTTAATATAACAATTATAAAATAAAGTCTAAAAATAATGTTTCCGGTATTTAATATCCCCGTCCACTCATTGTTAAACCTTGTATATTCTGCAAAAACAAAGGAGCTGATAAAGTTTGAAACTGCGAGAACAAAGTACGGCGTGTAGATCAATGCCAGGTGATATAATCTTACAGGAGTATTGGTCACTGCCAGATAGAAATGAAGGTTAACCGGAGAAAAAAGAAATCCTCCGATATATGCGAATTTGAGAAAAAGAGTAACTTTATCAATGCTGTCAAGTGAATACGCCGCTCCCAGAAAAAAAGTCCAAACAATCATGGTCAGGCAGAGTACGGCCAGCAAAAGGTGGGACTTCTTAGCAGGGTTGGATATAAGAGTTTTGATCCCGAGAAATAACCAGAGTAAAGATAATGTACATAGTATAATTGTATATTTACTCATTTTGATTATTTGGAACCGAGAATTCCTGTTATAAATTTTGTATTATCCAGACTTGATAGTTTGTTGTTCCCCGCTAAGCGAGTTGAGATTTAGTATTATGATAATGGCCGCTTAATGATGAGAATTGGACGATTCCCGTTGCTTTTGAGAATTATATCAATAAATTGTTATCAACTTCTGCAAATACAACTTCAGGAAGGATACTAATCCCTTGCAGCTGGCTTTTACAACGATAATTTATTTATAACTACGTGTTTTCCCCGATGCGGAACATCTGCCCGTCTGCTAAAATCGACGATTCAGGGAGTGTTTCTTGTCATGCTGTTGATTTTCTTACATCGCTCAGGCGCTTGCGGCATTGACAGCGATGGACCAAGCAATGGCGGCGGAGAAGTTGTTGCCTGAATGTGAGTATCTAAACAGTCATTGAAACATAAGAGAGGAGATTATGAAAAGAAAACTGGCGTTGGTCTTGATCATGTTTATTTCGTTAGGTGTTTTTCTCATGTGTGATTCCGGAAAGGATTCGGATAAAGACAAAGATGATGATTCAACGGATATCGATGAGATCGCCATTGAGATCACCTCGGCAATCGTTGAATCACTTCCGCAGATCAAAGAATTAACGCGAACCGTAACGACGGGTACTATCAGAGACCATGAGATCCTCAGAAAGTTGTTTAAGCTTGAATGCTACATGGAAGGTACTTTTGATTTTTGCCCCAAGGGAATTGACGCAACCACCGGCGGGAATAGTAATCCCTACAAACTATCAAGCTCAACGCTGATAGGTTCAATCGCGCATGCGCAGATGTATTCGGGAGGATTGCAACAGGCATGTGACGGGACTGAAACTGACGTGACTGCATCGAATCTCAAGGCTGCCGAAAGCGGCGGAGACCCTGCGAAGTTTGTTCTCGATTATTATGATCTTCTCGGCTGCATTCCGGACAAGAATATGGATATGTATCAGACATACTCTGTCGATCCGGATAAATCCTATCAGGCGACGTTGACTACGAGATACCGTGTTCCAAATGACGGCGACGCTGATCCCGGACAAAATGATATTTTTCAGGTGTACGTTTCAATAAAAGACGAAAAAACCCCGACTTTCCTCGCCTATAATTACGCTGGAGCTGATTCCATGCTGCAGAGAACGGTACTTCTTGTGAACGTTGCTGAGCACAAGTTTGCCATAAAACATATCGAACCCATGTCTGACGGAACCATTAAAAATGTCATTGCCATCGGAGTGGGCGGAATCGATATCGAAACCGGAGAGTTTAATTCCGGTTCGTTCTATACTAAATTCATTACCAATATAGCGGACGAAGAAGACGGATGCGTGGATAACGCCACCGGAAATTTCGAAGCGGACAATTCGAAATGCACCGCGGCCTCAGTTCCAGTGACATGGACATCAAGCGATGCGGTCGCGACATATCTCGGCATGAGCGACGAGGAGAAGACGCGTCTTTCGGCCTTTCTCGCGAGCTTCAAAACCGAGGCGTTCTTAACAGCGGAAGACGCCCCTAAGAACACTACAACCGATGTCGAGCAGAATATGCCGAAAGAGATTCTTCCCTGACCGGAAGTTCTGAAATGACAGAATAAAGAGAGGGCTGCGCTGTAAGCGGGCCCTCTTTTTCATAATCAGCCGCACAATCTTTTCAGTACGCCCATCCCGAACAGCGCAAAATCGTATTTGACCGGATCATCCGGATCAAACACCCGCAGCGCGGCGGTCAGCTCTTCGACCGCCGGCCAGTCATTCTGTTTTCGATTGAGAAGGCCCAGCTGCCGGCCGACGTTTCCGCAGTGGACATCGAGAGGAATCATCAGTGCCGACGGGGGAATCTTCCACAATCCGAAGTGGACGCCGCGGCCGTCGTTACGGCACATCCACATGAGCAGAAGATTGAGCCGCTTGGCCGCCGACTTGCGCGTGACGTCAGAGATGTGCCTGTTGAATCGTACATCGTGATCCGTTTCGAGAAAGACCCTGCGGAAGGCGGCGAGTGTCGCGAAGAGGGATTTTTCTTCAGCGAAAGTTTTTTCGAAGTAATCCCCCAGCGATCCGTGATGTGAACACAGGTGCTGAAGTGATTTTACAGCGGTCACACAGTCACCGCCGCTGAAGGTTCGATGCACAAATTTGTCTAACTTGACAAGATCCGGCTCTTTCGCGCCGGTGACAAAATCATACGGCGCGTTGTCCATGAGATGCATCAGGCGCGAGGCGTTGGCGATGATCATTTTTCGTCTGCCCCACGCGATCTGCGCGGTAAGAAAGGCGGCAATCTCGATATCCTCCCGCTTCGAAAAAGCGTGAGGTATCTGAATCGGGTCGCATTCGATAAACGAGGGGCGATTGTGAAGTTCATACTCTTCGTCAAGCAGGTCTTTGAGCTCAGTGAATGTCATCTTCTTCATCAGGTAAAGAAAGCCGGGGCTGCGTCGGGTGTAAACAAATTAATTTGAAGCGCCGCGGGCGATGCGGGGGGATCTCAAATGCGGCAATCTCAGCCGCGGTACAGGATACATAATGCGAAAAGCCGGCCATTGGAGACAAGTCCCGACAAAGCGCGCACAGACGGATGAAAAAATTATTCCGGGACATAAATATAATGGCCGGGTTTTCCGGCATTATTGATCCGTAAAGCCCGGGAAAATCGCGGAGTGCTGAATTGTACTCTTCTATTGTGCCCGCTGATTTCCCCGGCCTTTACGGGCCGGTTTTTCAAGGCGTCATCCATCCCTGATTACCGGGTTGTAATAATTTATATGGCGCAATTCGGTCATCAATTTTTCAGATAGAATTATTTCATTTGTGTAAAACCCTGTAATTCTGTTGACAAAAAAAGACCTCAGTTCAACGATCCCTTTTCCAATTTTGCGGATGTGTGAAATAATCCGTCCTTTCGCAGCATCCGCTCCCCCAGGGAGGACAAGCTGTGCTCTATACAAAAGACAAAACCTTCTTTCCCCGCATGTTCGCGCTGGCCGCGCCGATTCTGCTGCAGAACCTGCTCTCGTCGTCACTCAATTTTATTGATGTGTTCATGATAGGCGGCCTCGGTGAAACCGCGATCGCCTCTGTCGGCAGTGCAAATCAGTTCTTCTTCATTTTTTTGATGCTCATCTACGGGCTGGCGAGCGGAACCGCAATTTTTACCGCACAGTACTGGGGGCGCAAGGATATCACCGGTATCCGCTCGGTCATGGGAATCGGCCTTGTGCTGACGCTCGGCGTCTCAACACTTTTTACGATTGTCACTCTGCTCTTTCCCGGGGCGATTATCACGCTGTTTTCAAGTGATGCCGCCGTTGTCGAAGCGGGCAGTGATTACCTGCGGGTGATCGCATGGTGTTTCATCATAGTTTCGCTGACGACCTCTTTCAGTGTGGTGCTGCGAAGCACCGAGAATGTAATCTTTCCGATGATGGCGAGTATCGTCGGTATCTTTCTCAACACGGGACTCAACTATGTGCTCATCTTCGGACATTTCGGTTTTCCCGCGATGGGCGTTACCGGTGCGGCGATCGCGACGCTTATCGCGCGCCTTGCCGAAATGCTGATTGTGGTGGGCCTGACCTATTATCGCAAACTGCCGGGAGCGGCACGTATCAGCGATCTTCTCAGTTTCAGCACCCAGCAGCTGAAGAAATATCTCGAACGTGCCCTGCCGGTAATTGCGCAGACGGCAGGCTGGGCGACGGGTTACAGCATGTTCAGCATGATATACGGCCATGTCAGCACCGAGTCGCTGGCCGCTTTCAATATCTCGGGATCGATAGAGAGGATCTGTCTGATCTTTTTCAACGGTCTCGGTGCCGCCTGTTCAATAATGGTGGGCAACCGTATCGGTGCCGGTGAAGACGAAAAAGCGCGGGGATACGCGGGCAATTTTCTTGTAATCGGAATTGCTGTCTCTCTTGTAATCTCGACGGTTCTGTTTTTTATCAGATATCCCGTCGTCGGCATCTACAATCTCAGCGATACCAGCCGGACGTACATGACGGGAATACTTCTGGTTATGGCGTGCGTCATGTGGGCGAAGGCGTTTAATATAATATTTCATAATGGAATCTTCAAAGCTGGCGGTGACACTTTCTTCAGCATGTGTCTTGATGTCGGCGGCGTGTGGCTGGTCGGGGTGCCTATTGTGCTGCTTGCGGCATTTTACTTTAAATTGCCGGTGCATCTCATTGTCGCATGCCAGGCGATCGAAGAGATTTTAAAAATGATAATCGGCTTTATCAGATTTCTCTCCGGAAGGTGGCTGAACAATCTCATTGACGAGCCCCGGAAAAAAAAGGCCGAAGCGGTATAAGCAGAGATTTAAAAAAATAGTAGATATTGCGGCTGAGAGTATCCGCAGAAAAGCGGCATAGAACAAAGCCGGATTCGAATCCGGCAGCAGAGGAGGATTGAAAATGAAACGTGAGACTTCAGCATACGAAAGAGTGATGTTCCACTACAGTTCCAAGGGTCCGATGTATTTTGCATTTCGTATGAAAATTCTAGGAGATCTGGATAACGTATCCCTGCGTGCAGCACTTGCTAAAATAAGAAAGCAGCACCCGCTGACCGCAGTGCGTGCCGAGAAGCTTGCCGACAAGCGGCAGTTCATCACCACTGAAAATGTTCCCGATTATCCGCTTGTGGTGAAAGAGAACTTCAGCGGCAGCTGGAGTGACGAAGTAATCGCCGCCCTTCAGCCGCCCTTTGAAAACAGTGTCGGGCCGATGGTGCGCTTCGTTCTTTTGAGAAATAACAAAGAGAACAATCTCATCGCGGTCTTTCACCACGCAATCGGCGACGGAGTCGGCGCGCTCGTCTTTCTCGAGGACCTGATAAAATTTCTCGGCGATCCCTTGCTCGAGGCTGTCGAGCCCGATGATAGCTCATGGGCACCGATGCTCCATAAACTGATCCCCGCAGAAACGGTCGAGAAGTTCAAAACGATGGAAGCCCCGCCCTATGTAACCGACAAAAGTTATACGCAATATGAGGTGAAGGAAATTCCACAGACGCCCTTTCCGACTCTTCCCTTTGCGCTGCATACGGGAGTTTTCAGCGAAGTGCAGACCTCTCGTCTTGTCGAGCTTGCAAAAAATAGCGGCGTGACCGTTCACTCATATCTCGGAGCCCTTCTTTTACAGTGTTTTGCGGAACACTTCGGCCCCGAGCAGGGATACGAGCGGGTCATCCAGAGCCCGATCAATTTCCGCCCTCAGCTCGTACCCGGGGCTGAAAAGATGTTCGGTCTGTTCAACGGCCTTGTTACCGCGAAATCCGACTGTATGCCGGGCCGTCCCGCCGCCGAGATTGCGCGTGAAATCGGCAGGATCTTCCATGAAGAGATTTCAAGCCTTAAACCGCTCTGCGGGTATTATAATTTCATGAACTATCTTCTTGAAGGCGTCAGTGACCCCGAGGAGTATTATGATAACCGAAAGAGCGGCGGCTCTCCGATGAATTATGATTTCTCGTTTTCAAATGTCGGCCGCCTCGGCCTTGAAAGAAATTATGGAGATCTTGTCCTTGATGAGATGCACGGCCCGACCTTCAGCGCGACGAAGGGCGAGCGCGTAATCGGTGTACTCACCTTTCAGGGAAGGATGTTCATGACCATGATCTACGACTCGGCCTGCTTTGACCGTGAGACCGGCGCCCGGATCTGGAAGACTATAAAGCAGAAAATTTCCGCGCTCTAGGCGTAGCAGGCGGATAACAATCACGGCTGCTGAAGGATTGTTATCCGCTTTTATTGCTCTGATTTCCAAAAGTGCACCAAAAAAAGGTGTATAAAGTGAAAAACATGAAACAATTCTTTACAAAAAGGAGATAATAACTAGCATTACTGGGTTAATTTTTACCGGTTTGATAGAAAATCTTGCGGTAAGACTGGTAAAATAATGTTTTCTGTGCTATAATGATATGAGCGTATAACGTGCAGGACACGATCGTGTCAGCAGAGGATGACCAAGACTATGACCTGTGAAAAGTGTAAAAAGAAGATTGCCACAGTCCATTTGACCGAGATAATAAAAGGGGTCAAATCCGAAGTGCATCTGTGCGAAGATTGTGCCAGAGAGATCGGGCTTAATTCTAAGCTTTCCAACTTTTCGCTTACGATACCTGATTTTCTCTCTTTTCTCAATGATGATGCCGACCAGGAGATGCGCTCTCCCCGCGAACAGGCGGTCTGCCGCCGCTGCGGCACCTCCGTGATGAAGCGTTCGGTTCTGCTCAAAGCCGGATGCCCTCACTGCTACATTCACCTCAAGGATGCGGTGCAGGAGCGGCTGCTGGAAATCGGCGGCAGTACTTTCTATACAGGGCGCCGTCCTGATTCTTTTATTCCGGTAACTCCTGAAGAGATCAACAGCTTCGATGATATTATTGACGAGGAAAATGATATTATCTGGCTTAAGGGGAGACTTGATGATGCGGTAAAAAACGAAGAGTATGAACAGGCAGCCCAGCTGCGTGACAAGATCCGAGAATTAGAACAGATAGTAAGAGAGTAATAAATGTTTGACCGCATGATTGACGACACCTTTTTCTGGTCAGCAAAAGGGGCGGGTGCCGATGTGGTCATTTCCACCCGGCTGCGCCTTGCAAGAAACGAAGGTGAGACCCCCTTCCCCGCGAAACAGACAGAGGATGAGCGAGAAAAGATAGTCAGATGCGCAAAGGAATTTTTCGCTAATTCTTCATACGCAAAAAATCTTGAGATGTACTACATGGATGACATCGACGAGATGCGGCGCCGGTTTTTGCGTGAGCGCAATATCATCACCGGCGAGATGGAACGCAACCCCTTCGCCCACCTGATTGCCGAAAAAAATCACCTCTTTGAGTTATTCGTGAACAACGAAGATCATTTTCATCTGCAGGTTTTGCGCTCAGGGCTGAATCTGCATGAATCCTACCGTGATATTGTGGCAGTTGACAACGAGCTGAACAAATTTGTCCCCTACGCATGGTCTGAACGCTATGGCTATCTTGCTTCAACGCTTGAGAACACCGGCACAGGCCTTAAAGTCTCGCTTCTGGTACATCTTCCCATACTCAATCTTCTCGGCACAGTTCAGGAGGTCACCAAGATGGCCGAAGAGCTGGGCGTCAGTTTTGCGCCTGTCACCGAGAACGACAGCAGAAATTACGGATCGTTTTATATCGTCTCAAACCGCGGCGCGAGCGGCAAGAGTGAAGTCGAAATTCTCGAGCTTGTCGAAGCGATCGTGCGCATGATCATTGACATTGAGACCGAATCGCGCGATGAATACGTCAGGAATCTCTCGATGCAGCTTGAAGATAAAGTGGGCCGCTCGTTCGGAGTGCTTGCCCATTCAAGGCTGCTTTCGTATAACGAGGCTCTGGAGCATCTGTCGATGATCCGCCTCGGCGTCATTCTGGCTATGGTGAAATCGCTGTCACTTGAAAAAGTCAATGATCTTTTTGTCAGGATACAGCCGGCACATCTGTTCACTCTTTCGGGGGGAAGGCTGGAACGTGTTGCCGAGTACGATACATACAGATCCGGGCTTGTGCGTGATGTGCTGAAGGGCGATAATGCTTGACTTCTCTAAGTATGCAAAAAAGTATATTGATGTCTTCGCACAGGAGGCCGGAAGGCGATTCAGCTCGCCCCTTCTTCGGCCGGAACATCTTTTGTATGCCTTTCTTACACAGGGCGACCGTTTTCTGGTGCGCCTTCTGACCATGGCCGGCGTCAGTACCGACGAAATTGAGAAGCAGATTTTTGATTTTCTGAAGGCGGGCGAGACTGCCGTCTATATAGGCAGTATTCCCCAGGGTACCGAATTCAACCGATTAATAAAGATTTCCCGCGAAGAGGCGATCCGTACAACCTCGGCGAAGATTCAGACAGAACATCTGGTTCTTGCGATGCTGCGCATCGGCGGAGTACACGGTATCGAACATCTTGTTGAAAACGGAAAATTGAGTTACACACAGGCGTTACGCGAAATTGGAGGAGAGCCGATGGAACAGGAAGCGGCCGGACTGAACAAGAAAAAAAGCGATAAGCAGAAATCGATAAAAGATTTTACCGTCAATTTGAACGAACTCGCCGCCGCAGGTAAAATAGAGCGCGTTGTCGGACGCGATACCGAGCTTGAGCGCGTGATCCATATCCTCAGCAGAAGGACAAAGAATAATCCTGTACTGATCGGCGAATCCGGAGTGGGAAAGACCGCGATCGTTGAAGGTCTCGCGCTGCTGATCAACGAGGGATCAGTGCCCGATCATCTGAAAGAGAGAACGGTTCTGTCGCTTGATATCACAGCCGTTGTGGCGGGAACGAAATACCGGGGCGAATTTGAAGAGCGCCTCAAGCGCATCATGCTCGAACTAAAAGAGTCAGAGAATATCATTCTATTCATCGACGAGCTTCATTCAATTATCGGAGCGGGCGCGGCTGAGGGGGCCCTTGACGCCGCCAATATCCTCAAGCCGGTTCTTGCCCGGGGCGAGATTCAGTGTATCGGCGCGACAACATTGAAAGAATTCAAAAAATATATCGAGAAAGATCCGGCTCTTGAGCGGCGATTTCAGTCTGTGCTTGTCGTTGAACCCTCGGTTGAAGATACTGAAAAGATTCTGGCGGGGGTTAAGAAGGGGTATGAGGAGCATCACCGCGTTGTCTATACCGATGAGGCGATCCGCGCAGCGGTGCGCTATTCGTACCGCTATATAAACGGGCGCTATCTGCCGGACAAGGCGATAGATGTTCTCGATGAGGCCGGAGCCGGCGTCAAGCTCCGCAACGACCACCGGCCGCAAAGTCTCGTCGATGATGAGAACGAGCTGGCCCGCATCAATTCACTGAAAAATGAGTGCGTCGCCGAACAGAACTTCGAAGAGGCCGCCCGCTACCGTGACGAATACAACCGTAAAAAAGCCGCCTACGAACAGAAGCTCGAAGACTGGAATCTTAAGCGCAACGAATACACCCTGCAGGTGAATGCGGATGATATTATCGCGGTAATCTCGCGCTGGTCGGGCATTCCCGTCGACAGAATTTCTTCATCAGAATCGGACAGGCTGCTTCACATGGAAGAGATTCTACAGGAGAAGATTGTCGGACAGAAGGAGGCCGTATCCGCCCTTGCGCGCGCGATACGCCGTTCCCGCACGGGATTCCGCCGCCAGAACCGCCCGATCGGCGCCTTTATCTTCGCCGGTCCCACCGGCGTGGGAAAGACAGAGCTGGCCAAGATTCTTGCCGATTATCTTTTCGGTGACCGTGCATCCCTTATCCGTATCGACATGTCCGAATTTATGGAAAAACATGCCGTCTCGCGTCTCGTCGGCGCCCCTCCGGGATACGTCGGCTACGAGGAGGGCGGACAGCTGACCGAAAAGGTCAAACGGCGCCCCTACTCGATAATCCTCTTCGATGAGATCGAGAAGGCCCATCCTGATTTTTTTAATATCCTGCTGCAGGTATTTGACGAGGGCGAACTCTCAGACAGTCTTTCCGGAACGGTCTCGTTCAGGGACACGGTCATCATCATGACTTCCAATCTGGGAAATTCCCGTTTTGACACCACCGGCAAGACCGGTTTCTTCGACACCGAACAGAGCGAGGATCTCTCACAGGAGAAGGTGATGCAGGCGGTGCGTGATAATTTTAATCCGGAATTTATCAATCGTATCGACGAAATTATCTGCTTTCACTCTCTCACACGGGAGCATATACTCAAAATAATCGACCTGATGCTCGCCGAGCTTTCAGAGCGTGTCGCGAAAGAGGGGGTTGAGCTCTCTTTCAGCCGTTCAGTGCGCGACTTTCTCGTCGATAAGGGCGAGTCTTCGCGCTACGGCGCGCGCTATCTGAGGCGTGTCATTCAGGAAGAGATAGAGGACCGCCTTGCCCATGAAATGCTCAAGGGCTGGGAGGGCAACGTTCTGGTTCGTGTTCAGTGCCGCGGGGGGAACGTCTCAATCAGTGTCATGAACAAGATAAAGGCAACCGCCCCCAAAGAGATGGTGTAATCAAACACAGGTGATCCCATGAACAAGAGAGAGAGCCGCAGAAGACCCATCCTTTCTCGTTATCTGAGCGACATGAAACACGAGGGGATAGGGGGGCTTTCCGGCGGAAACAATGTGGAACTGATCACGGACGGGGATGTCTGCTATAATGAATTCTTCGAGAGCATCGACAAAGCCCTCTCTACAATCAATCTTGAAACCTATATCTTTCGAAGCGATAAGGTTGGATGGGCTATCGCCGAAAAGCTTGCCGCCGCCGCAAAACGGGGACTTGAGGTAAACTTTCTCTACGATGCGATCGGCTGTCTGACTACCGATAAAAAAATATTCACATATCTGCGTGCGAGCGGGGTGGAAGTCGTCGAGTACCGGCCTCTCGTCCCCTGGCGCTTATTCTGGAACATCACACTGCGTGATCACCGCAAGATACTTGTGATCGACGGACGCCGCGCGTTTATCGGCGGGCTCAATATCAGCCAGGAGTACGCCGGACCGGCTTTTAACGGCATGAACTGGCGCGATACACACATCAAAGTGGAGGGTCCCGCTGTACGCGACATCCAGTTTTTTTTTATTGAGAACTGGTTTCGTAACGGCGGAAAAATCGTCGATTACGCCGACTATTTCCCCTCTGTTCCGAAGCACGGCCGCGAGCTTCTGATGGTGCTGTGTACCAAGGCCCGCCGCAATGTCCGCCCGATTCATGTCTCCTACCTTTCGGCAATTAACAATGCGCGTGAATCGATACTGATTTCGAACGCCTACTTTCTGCCTGATATGCGCATCATCCGTTCTCTGATAAATGCCGTACAACGCGGGGTTTCGGTCAAGCTCATGCTTCCCCGCATCTACGCGGTGCCCGTCATCGACCAGGCGGCGCGTTACCTGTATCCGCTCTACCTGAGAAATAATATTGAGATCTACGAATACACACGCTCCGTGCTGCACGCCAAGACAGCCGTCATCGACGGAATATGGACCACCATCGGATCGTCAAATCTGGATCGTCTCAGTTTCAGGGTCAATCTCGAGATCAATGCGGTGATCCTCGGCGATACCTTCGGGGCGAAAATGGCCAGACTTTTTTACGAAGATCTGCAACATTGCGAGCGGGTAACAACGGCTGCCGGCAAAAGAATCAGAGGGTGGATGGCGTACAGATTCAGAAATATTCTTTAGGTGCGGGGGGGAAAGAAATCGAGTACAAACCGCGTTCCCCCGTCCCGTTCAATTTGTATTGTCCCGTTAATCTGCCGTACCAGCAGCCCAATGAGCTGCAGCCCGAACCCCGAAGAGCTGTCGAATGAGTAATTTACAGGAAGTCCGATTCCGTTATCCTCATATATAAGACGGATTCCGTTATCATTTTGATTCAGAAATACGCGGATGACGGGGTCCGCTTTTTTGCTGAATGCGTATTTCATTGAGTTTGTGATAAATTCATTAATGATAATACCGAGAGGGGAGGCTATTTTTGTGTTGAGCATCAGGTTGTCAATTTCGGTGATCAGTGAGACCTTTTCCTTGTCAGGGAAAATGCCCATAACTTCTGTAACAAGGCCGCAAAGATAATCTTTGACATTCACCTCTTTGATATTGTCTGTATTGTATAATTTGTCATACAGAACTTTCATGCTCTGCACGCGCCCGGTGGCGTCAAAGAGAATGTTTCTGACAGTATCGTTGTCAAGAGAATTCGCCTGCATCGCAAGCAGGCTTGAAATCGTGTTCAGATTGTTTTTAATCCGGTGATGAACCTCTTTGAGAATTATCTCTTTTTCGCTGAGTAGTGCCTTTATCTTCTCTTCGGCGGATTTGCGTTCGGTGATATCAACAACCAGCGACAGCATGGTCTCTCTGACTCCGAGAAAAATGATTTCAACAGACCAGAGAACATCCCTTCTCTCTCCCGATTTTGTGATAAGCCGCAGAGGCTCTTCTTTTGCGGATCCTTTTTCCCGCATTTTCTGAACCACACTCTCCCGAGACTCCCAGTCGATAAAAAAACCAAGTTCCCTTGAAGTATGTCCGATCATTTCCTCTTTTGAATAGCCGATCAATTTTGTCCACTGGTCGTTTACTTCAAAAATTTTGCCGGTGTTAATGTCGGAAATAAGCATTGCTGCTGGATTTGAGTGAAAGGCTTTGGAAAAACTTTCTACGCTTTCGCGAAGGGATTTTTCCATATTTTTACGCTCTGTTATATCAACAGTGGTGCCGACCAGACCTGTTATAGTCTGATTGTCGTCTTTTACCGCATGAATTGTAATTTCGAAAAATATCCATCCGTCACTGCCGTCTGCATAGCGATACTCAACCCTTTCAGATACCCCGCTTTCAAAAACACGGTTGTGTGCCGCAAGGACCGGCGCGATGTCGTCGGGATGAATGGTTTTGTTAAAAATTTCAAGAGGCGGTACGCCATTATTTTCGTCGATGCCGAAGAGGTGGAACATTTCTGAGGACCAGATATGATTGCCGCTTAGACGGTCAAACTCCCAGATGCCGAGGTGGCCGGCCGTCTGAAGGTAGCGCATGTCGACTTTGCTCTTGCTCAGAGCCATTTTAGTCATCTTTCGCTCGGAAATATCCCGTGACACGCCGAAGATGCCCATTTCCCCATCCCATAAGCCCCGGGATATTTTCGTTTCAACATCAATGTGCATGCCGTCTTTTGTTAATAGCGGGTACAGGCAGATATCCGTTGTTCCGGCAATCATACCGTTAAGAACGGTCTCGACTTCCCCCCTTATGTCAGGAGAATGAAGCGTGAGTATTGACCTGTTTACGAGTTCCGCAGCGGAGTAATTCAGCCTTCTGAGGGCGGTGTCATTCGCGCGAAGAATATTCCCTTCCATGTCAAGAATAAAGACCATCTCGTCGACGGTATTGAAAAAAGTCTCGAAATTGGCGGTGTTTCTTCTGGAGGACTCCTCGGCGAGGATTCGTTCAATAAGGTTCCCAACCTCGCGTCCGATCGCTATCAGTGTTGATTTCTCCTCTTCGTCGGCAACATACTTGCGTTTGCTGATCAGATTCAGGGCGCCGAGTATCCGCTTTTTGGATTGCAGCGGTACGCTCATAAGAGAGCGGAAACCGCTCCTGCGTGCATTCTCGGCAGAAAAATTTTCGTAATGATTGGTGATGACGGGAATTCCATTCTCGAAAAAATCTTTGTACTGAGTATTAAAAATTGAAATATTATCGGTTATGCCGATAAAGAAGTCCGGAATGTTTTTATGGCATACAATTTTTGCCTGCTGCTTGTCGAAATCGACGAGGTACACTCCCCCCGCGTCATAATCGAGAAGCTGCAGCGATTTATCCAGAATAGTGTTGAAAAGTGAGGAAAGATTCTCCGAATGATTGGCAATCGTAATAATCTCGTTTAGTACGGATAATGCTTTTTTCTGCCGCACCAGTTCTTCTTTTGCAAAAGCTATACGGTCTTCGGCGATTTTCTGTTCAGTAACATCCTGCGATATTCCCAGCAGATACGCGGGATTACCCTCTTTGTTAAACAGCGGGATCTTTTTTGTATGCAGCATTCTCGATCCTGAATAAGTCTGTATCGGTTCTTCGGGTATTTCAAAGGGGATGCCTTTATTGAGCACATCCCGGTCAGTTTCTGAAAAGGAATCGGCCTGTTCGGCAGGAACGATATCATAATCGGTTTTTCCGATCAGATCTTCGGCCTTATAACCCAGGTACTCTCCGCCTGCTTTATTAACCTGTATATATTTTAGTGTCGTCGCATCCTTTATAAACAGCATGTCGGGAATATTCTCTACAATAGAAGATAAAAAAGCTTCCTTCTCAATCAGTGCATATTCGGTCAGCTTCTTTTCGGTTATATCCCTTGAAATGACCTGTATGCCGGTAACGCAGCCCTTCGCATCAAGAATCTTCGAGAAAAAACTTGAATACCACCTTCTGCCCCCTTCGACAGGTACACAATCTTCATATTCATCATGTCCCTCTGATGTGATCGTTTTATCAAATCTTGAAACGAAGGCTTTTGCATGGGCGGCGGGGTAAATATCGTATATCGATTTGCCCTCGATATCTTCTGCGCGAAGTCTGCCGTGTTTGAGTGCGATTTCGTTAAAGGAGATAATTGTTCCGTCAGGCTTATAGTAGTAAATGGCAAGGCCCGCCTGATGATAGAGCATTCTATATTGTTCTTCACGCTCTCTGAGCTGATTGTCTTTGTTTATCAGATCCAGATTCGCGTTGAAGAGCTTGAATGCCATTTTTATTGAAGCGTCAAGTATGGTGATTCCAGAGTTTTTGACCACGTAGCCGTATGAGGTGATTTTCTCGGTCTTTTGAACAACTTCCTTCTCAGTGTGAGATGAGAGAAAGACGATGGGGATGTTACGGTTCTTCAGAATTTCTGTCGCAGCCTCAGCTCCGTTCAACCCGCAGCCGAGGTCGATATCCATCAGAATCAGATCAATGTGATTTTTATCGGTACAGACAAGATCGATGGCTTCTTCTCCCGAGAGGGAGTGTACCACGGCATATCCCTCCTTTTCGAGCTGCTGCATTTCGAGTGCGGCTGTAATTATATCATCTTCAACAACGAGGATGTTTTTAGCGGAAATATCAATCATTACTTATCCCTGAACAAATCACAAATAATAACAATCGCAAAAAAATATCAACTAATTGTCAAAAAGCAGCGTGAAAAGAAATTCTCATTAATTGCGGGGGGATCACTGATGCGGGTTTCTCAGTTCATATGGGGCGGCTCCGAAAACTCAACCGGCAAAATCCTGCTGTGTCGCTTCATCTTTGAATTCGACGCCGGCAGCTTTGTGAGCTTAAAATTATTATTGATTAATTCCCGACCCGTCAAAGAGTGTCATTACGTCACGGAATACTGATCATTACTGTCTGATTGTTAAGCTGCCGGATTCACCTGTGCTGCCGCCTTTAGGACTCCTTTCTCGTCGATGGTGAATTTTTCTTTTTACAGCATCATTCAGTGACCAGAGAGGGGAATGCTTGAATTACGATTTTTTAGATTCGCTCACCCTGCCGGCATGTATTATCAATGCAGAGGGTTCTCTTCTTTTCAGGAACATCGTCTTCTCTGACATTTTCGGTAATACCTGCGAAAACCTCTCTCTTGATATAGAGCATCAATTTTACGCCGACTACCGCAAGAAAATCGCTTCAAGTTACAGCAAAGCTCTTAAGGGAATACCAACCCGCTGTTTTGTCGTCATGAGCCGTGACGCGTCAAAGAAAATGCCCGTTGAAATCTATCTCTACCCGGTAAAGCTTCCTGACCAGATGCAGGGAATCCTCGCGATTTTTTACGAAGTGGAAAATTCCCGTCTTTTCTCTTTCAACTCCAAGATATCTTTTGATGAAAACCTATATCCGGCGCATATATTTGAGTTTTCACCTTTTCCGATTATTCAGCTTTCAAAGGAATATCAGGTGGTACAGGCCAGTAACTCCACCGAGCAGTTCACCGGTATGGCTCTGGCCAAACTATACGAAACGGAGAACTCGTTTCTGCCTATTTTTGCGCCCTACGACCAGGAGAGAATAAAGAGTGCTGTCTCTGAAATATTTGCGGCAATTTCCTCTTTTAAGCGTGTCAACGATATTCATGTCACCAACCACGCGGGTGAGGAGCTTTTCTGCAATCTTCTGCTGTATCACGCCAGAGAAAACGGAAACATTTATGCCGTTGAGATTATTGTCGAGGATATCACCGAAAAGAAGAAGCTGGAAAACAAACTGGCGAAAATGAACCGGATACAGATTTTCAGTGATATTACAAAGGGGCTTCTGCACTCGTTTAACAACATCATAAACGTCATCATTAACCGTACACAGATGCTCATGCCTGTTACAGAAAAGAGTTATGTCTATGACGGACTCAATTCTATCAACGAGTCAGCCCTTGACGCGGCGACCCAGATCCGGCGTATTCAGGATTTTCTTAAGTCCGAAAACCAGGATGACAGCACGACAACTTCTGATATTATCGCACTGATAAAGGACGCAATCGAATTTGCGCGAATTCACTTCAAGGTCGAGTTCAAAGAGAAGGGGCGGGAAATCGCCATCATAAAACACTATTACACCAAGGGCATGATCAGGGGAAACATCTCGACGATTCGCGAAATATTCATATCGATGATTTTCAGAATTTCTTCGCTTATCCGCACCAGGGGTAAGATCGAAATCGAGCTTCAGCACGAGCAGGATCTCTCTTTCAAGGTTGAACTCAAAAAAGAGTACATTGATGCAGAACCGATCGAATCTGGCGGGGAGTACCTGCCCCAGATTGAACTTCGCCGTATAGCCGAGAGGTTGAATATCCGCATCATCGAAGAGGAGTCCTCTGACGCGATTTCTATTCGCGCAGTTCTGCCTTCATCAATGATTGAAAGCCCTGAAGAAGAGAAGAAGCAGGACGGGGGGATAAAGATCCGCGATCTTGACATTATGATCGTTGAAGATGAACCAGCTCTTTCTCAGATACTCTTCGAATTGTTTGACCTTATGGGTAACCGGGTCGCTGTATTCGATTCGGCCGAAGAGGCTCTGACCGAAGTAAAAAATCATAAATACGATATCGTTATCTCTGACTACGGCCTGAAAAAAATGACGGGACTTGAGCTGCTTGCAAAGGTTCGTGAACTTCACGAGGCGACTCTCACCATCCTCCTCACCGGATGGATTCTTGACGATAAGACTATTTATGAAAACTCGATTGACCTGTTCATGCAGAAACCCTTTCAGATTCAGGATCTATTGATTGAGGCCGGAAAAAAAATTGCCGCCAAGAAGACGCCTCGTTAGCTTTCCAAATTTCAGAGAACTTATCCAATCACGACTTCCTTTTGAATCTCCGGCACAGAAAAGCGGAGCCGCCAGTAAATGAGAAGGTGGTTTTTTGAGATTGCTAGAAAATATCCATTATACAGGAAATAGTTCTTGCAAGAAAATTTGAATCATATAAAATCATCTTGTGTATGCATGTTAGTGAAGTACATAAAATTACTTGATCAGCCGCGAATCATGTAAAGCGGAGAATCTTTGCATAACATGGCAATTTGGTTCCTCAGTTTGCAAGATTTGCGGCCGATTATAAATATCACGGAGTTTGTTATGCTGGATTATAACCAAAACGAAGCAACCCTTCAGGGTAAAAACGGCGTCAACCTCACCTACCGTTCTTGGAATACTACTGTAAAAGAAAAGGCACTGGTGGTAATTGTTCATGGTTTAGGTGATCATGGCGGTCGCTATGAGAATTTAATCAATTCCTTTAAAACCAAAGGTATCAGCTTTTATGCCCTTGACCTTCGCGGCCATGGAAAATCTGAAGGAAAACGGGGGCATGTTGACTCATTCCTCGATTACGTTGAGGATCTCAAGTTGTTCATCAGCCACATAAAAGAGATCAACAATGAAAAACCTCTTATTCTCTTCGGCCATAGCATGGGTGGATCAATTGCGGCTCGTTTCGCTCTTACATACCAGGATGACATCAATGCGCTTGTTCTTTCTTCACCGGCTTTCAAACCGATCGTAACCAAATCCAAATTTATGCAAATGATCGCTCCGGTACTATCGATGATAGCGCCTCCCTTTTCATTGAACTCTGAACTTGATCCCGAAAAGATATCGCATGACGCCGATGTAGTGAATGCTTACAAGAATGATGAACTCGTTCATGATCAGATCACTTTTAAATGCTGGGACGAGTTTTCTAAAAACAATGATAATTGTCTCGACCGCTCGATGGAGATCCAGCTTCCCGTGTTTATCATGCATGGTACTGAGGATGGAATTGCAGATGTTGAAGGCTCAAGCCTTTTCTTTGAGAGAATTTCTTCAACAGACAAGCATCTTGAGCTTTGCGAGGGATGTTTTCATGAAGTATTGAACGAAGATAAATCACTTCGCGCAAAAGCAATGAACTCGCTTACTAAGTGGATTCTCGCGCATATCAAGTACGAGCCCAAACCTGAGGGAAGAAAATCTCCCCTTACAGCAACAGCGGCCGCTGCTCCCGAAAAGAAAAGCGCGGTTTCTAAAGCGGCCAAGGCTCCGGCTGCTAAAAAGGCTGCAGCAAAAAAAGCGGCTCCAAAGAAAGCAGTAGTCAAGAAAGCAACGGCCAAGAAAGCCGGCGTGAAAAAAGCAGCTCCCAAGGCGGCAAAGGCTCCGAAAGCCGCAAAAAAATCTTCCAAGAAGTAGTATCATTTGATTCCTGTTATCAATATTTGTTGAGATGATAGACAAAAAAGCCCGGTTCTCCGGGTTTTTTTATTTTTATTTGCGTCAGAATATACCGATTGTTACATATACGTTCTTTTGTCGGCGCAGATCACTTTTTGTTAGTGACTATGTGTGAAAAAGCGGACGGTTTCATTTGGAGAACATTTATTAAAATCGGTTCCGGGTTTTTATTGAAATCCCCCCGTCGCATCTCCGGTATTAAAAAGTTTTTTTTGGGAGCGGTCGTAAGTCTCTCTTTGAGTACAGCCTCAGCACAAGATAATGTCTATGATTTTCTGGTTGCTGTACGCTATTGCGAGGGACCTACGTCTAACTTTATCTGGGAAAGAGCTCTTTTCCGTAAGGGCAGAGAGACATTTTACCAGCAGCGGGGAACTGACGGCTTAACCTACCAACGGTCAATTGAAGAGAATGAGTACAGGTCGCTGGTTAAGAGGCTTACTGAAAATGGACTTCTCAAAATCAAGGGGGGTAAGCGCAAGGAGTACTCAGGAGCTTATTACCGGGTGACGGTTGTGTCAGGTATGTGTTGTCGTGAAATCTTTTATTATCCCGATACTTCTGAGTGCAATGAAAATAGCGGCATAGTTTACATCATAAGAGAAATGAGGAATAGCGGAGTCTATTTTTCACCATCAAATTAAGAGAGTCTTTTGCCGGAAAGGGAGTTGTTTCTTTTGTAGAGGGATCTTTCTGGTGCAATCAAATCCGATCGGGCGGAGTCTTTTTGCAGTACCTGAAAAAATGGACATAACCGGAAAAACTGATAGTAAAAGCAATTAATTTTCTCCCCTGTAAAATATATATTGACAATGGGGAAAAACTTTTGTGGTATTTATCTGAAAAATAGTCTTAAATAACATGCATATATATCTATGGAGGATTCTGATATGTTAAGAAAAGTTGCAATGACTTTAGGAATTATAGCCATTCTCTTTTCGATACCTCTTTTCTCGCAGGAGGACGCCGAGTTCACTCCGGCAGAGCCCGAGACTGTGGCTCCAGCTCCAGCTCCAGCTCCAGCTCCAGCTCCAGCCCCGGCTCCGGCTGCTGAACCTGAAGCGACGCCTGCTCCTGAGTCTTCTGCACCGGCAGAAGCTACCGAGCCCGCGATAGAAGAGGCATCGACATCATCACTTGAAGAGGTAACTGCCGACAGCCCTACTTCAAATGTTGGAGTACAGCCGCCAGCAGTAGCAGACGTTTCTGAGCCCGAAACAACAGGGCCTGCTGCAACTGCACCCTCGAGCGATTATACCGCTGAAGGACAGGCTGCCCTTGCAAAGACGTATTTTGACGGGGTCAATACTTACGCGAACTCTTTGGTACGTTTCAAACTGCGCGCATCTGATAACTTTATGACAGATCAGATCAAGTACATTATGGATGATACCGGAGAGCAGGATTATGTTGATCCGTTTACAATTCCTGACGAAGGACGTCATTCAATTCAGTATTACAGCGTTGACCGTATTGGTAACATTGAAAACAAAAAGGTATTCTCTGTTTACATCGATAGCACTCCTCCGGATGTAGTTGTTACAACAGAAGTTCCTGTGACAAATATTGATGGTCGCTACTATATATCTCAGGGTAACACTCTTTCAATCGCGGCTCGTGACAATCTTTCGGGAGTTAACAATATCAAGTATTCTCTTGATGGCGGAAATGAATGGATTGATTACTCAACAAGCTTCAGATTTAACGCCGAAGGTGATATTTCGTTCAAAGTAAGAGCTGAGGACAATGTTGCGAATTCGACTGAGTCATACAGAGCCTATGTTCCTGATGTCAGCGGTAACAACGTTATGCAGCAGAATGAGTCTCTTGAATTTTACGTTGATAGAAATCTCCCCACTGTAGAGATCACTCCTGATAGAGAGTTTCTTGTCCGGGCCGGGAGAAATGTTGCCGGTAACGATTACCTTTATACAATCACCGCAACTGATGAAGAATCAGGCATTAAAGACATCTTCTATCGTATTGACGGACGCGGTTCGTTCAGACAGTATGAGAATGAAATCAGATTGACGAGCAACGGTGAGCATTTCATCGAAGCCAAGTCGGTTGACAATGTCGGTAATGTTTCTGATATCAAGATCCTTTCAGTTCTCGTTGATATCATTCCGCCTCGTTCTACAATTGAAACGATCACAGATGATGAAGAGGCTCAGGAACAGGATGCTGGTTATTGATTAGACCATTTTACAACGCAATAGATGAATAACAAAAAACCGCCGGAAGGCGGTTTTTTGTTATAAGCTGATTACGCTAACTTGTTGATATGTTAAGGCGTTAATATTAATCGGTGATTTATTTTTACAAAAGAGTGAAACGCCGATTTTTATAGTTGAGAGGCACGAATCGGCTCTCATATTCAAGGCTTATCAAGCATTGTACGGCACTGTTTGTTCCGGTACTATCAGTCATCGATGCCGGTATGACAGCTTCGCCGCAATTAATGAACATCAAAGTGAAGATTTTGGGAGTTTTCCTTGTTATTATGCACCATCCAGGCAAAGCATCCGCCGGTCTAAAGGTTCATGAATATTTTCTCTGCAGTAAGGAGCAATTCAGTATTTGAAATATTCCTCTTCCCTAGCCTTAGCGTCAAGATACCGTTTGTAAAAAAGAACCGCTTTCGCCGAGTGCCCCATCAAATCATAGACTGAACCTATATTATAAAGAGCGGCAATATAGGTGTCGTCGATAGTGTAAGCCTGGTAATAACTTGTGATTGCGTGGGGATAGTCTTTTTTCAAATAGTAAGCCATGCCCAGATAGAACCATGCATCAGCAGAATTCTTATCGAGATCAGCAGCCATCTTTAATTCTTTTAGACCGAGGTTGAGGTTGTCAGGGATCTTTGCTGAAAGATAGGATTTTCCAAGCGCATAACGGGCGAGAGCCCAATAGGGACTCAACGCGACTGCTTTCTGGAACAGCGGTATCGCTTCGTTGATATTGCCGCCGCGGGCGAGTTCTGCGCCCTGTTTGTATATTTCTGAAGAATTCTCCCGAGGTTCTGCTTCAAGCGAGAACGGCGAAAGTATAATGAAGAGGATAAGAATTTCCCGAATTCTCATTTCCTGAAAGGAAATATCGAAAAAAGTTTCTTGAGAAGTTCATTATCAAGCTTATTGCCCGTTATAATGCTGACAGTCATCGCAAGCCATACAACAAGCGTAAGTGCTATGAGAAATTTGATGATAAACTCAGAAGTAACCTCGTCTGCAGAATAAAACGCAAAGACAATACCGACGGGCCAAAGTAGAAAAAGAATGTAAAAAAGGGCTATTAGAAGATCTTTGAGAAATGCGATGATAGTCGCTGCAAAATTAACCTTGAGCGCGGTATAGGTACTCAGAAACTCCTGATGGAAAAACCACAGATAAAAAAGGAATAAAAGCAGCGGCAGCAATTTCCATACAGCAGAAAGATAGGGCCGGAACAAAAGAAGTGCTATCGCTGCTCCCCATAAAAATAGAAATATCGGAGCACTCTTGAATATTGTTATTGATTCCATCGGGTAATCCAAAATAAAGTTAATATCGGGAGGAGAGAAAGGATTCATTGTCCTTATGTGTAATGGACTCACATTCTCCGCTCCGGAATGTTCTCGTCGCTATGGCTGTATTTCAAGTAAAATCCTGACGGTTCCCAAAAAGGAAATGATGAAGATTAAAGTAATTGAGTCACTTCTTGTCCTCTTTTTTCTCTTTCCAATTCTTTGTGAAGTCAGAGTGAGTACTGACGAAACAATTGTCCTCTCTCCTCAAGAGGTATCGGCATTCAGGGCAAAAATTGTTAGCAGCGAAAGTTTACTCGTCGAGATTGTTGTCTACTCATTCTCGACGATCCGGGAAGTGTACTCGCTCGATGAAAGCGGCTCGCTTGTGATGAAAAATGAAGCCGGTTTTATAAGGTGTATGATCACCATATCAGGTGAGACCCGGCGCAAAGAGGTGATCTTTGTCGATGCAAGCGGTGAGAACAAAGAGACTCTCTTCCGGGAGGCGGCAGCAAAGATAAACTCAATATTGAGTCAAGATCCCGCCGCAAATTGATTAAATCCCTAAACAGCTACGCTGCCTTATTGAAAAACCCCGCCCAGCTTATATACTACCTGAAAAGCATACTCATCCGTTTCGAAAAGATATCCGAATCTGAAACCGGTTGCGAAGAGCAAATTAGTGTTTGAGAGCAGATTATACTGCAGAGTCAGTTCAACGCCGGCTGAACGGCGAAGAAAATCCCTTTCCGATGTAGTACCCCTTCCGAAGTCATAAAATAGTTCACTATTCAACCTTTTAATGTAGAGAAGCTTCCATATAGCGATGTCGGGGTATGCGAGGGGAAGTGCATAATTTGCTGTAAACTTGTAATATTTTTCCGCATACTCCTCTTCGTATCCCCAAGGATAAAGAAATTTCATTGGAAAACGGTACCGATAGGATGAGTCGCTTTCGAATCCCCCGTTAACGTAAAATGAGTGATGTGTGAAAACAGAGGGGAAATAAAGAGCGCCGGCAACGGCAAGCTGTTTGCCGATATAGTCCCCTGAGGGAGTATGAGCGTAATCCAGCGAAACTGTTTGTGCCCATCGGGGATAGATATCCAGATAGGTTCCTTCAACGGCATGGACGAACAGCGCGTTCCACGCGAGGCTGGTCAAATTTCCGTTATCAATAAGTGTTGAGCTGTTTTCGATTTTGGATTTGTTGCTGATTTCTGTATAAGATCCGGTAACGGATCCGCTGAGAGAGAGCGTGCGCGAACCCCGGGAGAAATTCAGCGGAAGGGTAATTGTACCGTAGGCTGAGCGTTCATCCCAGCGAATTGTATTGTTGTCCGCGTCGGGTTTCACTCGTTCACCGTAAGTACCGCCCGCAGTCAGAACAGGAAAAAGTCCAAAATATGAAATGTAGCCGAGGACAGAATTCGCATTCTCATTGGGAAAATAATTATAAGCAGCGACGATACTGGTTGTGTGCAGAGGATCATCCGAATATGCCGCAAGACCGTAATAATAGAGAAGCTGAGGCATCCAGCTGTGAAAACGAATCGAATTAAGCAGGGGGGAATAGTTTTCGGATTTATACTCTTTAGAGGGTACCTCTGCGGAAACGCTTCTGCCCGCCTCCTGCGCAACAACCGGTTCAAAATAATCGATGCGATCCACCTTCACTTTCTGAATCGGCACCCACTCTCCGGGATTAATTGCCATCTGTTCGCCTGAATAGCCCTTAACGGTGTAGTCCGAAAAATAGAGGTTTTCGCCCGATTCTGAAACCGATGGGTAGTAGGCGCCGAATTTGCGGGAAGTTACCTGATAGCGGCGCTTGGTAGCGAGATCAAGAACGTAGATATTATCTATGCCCGAATAATCTGAACTGTAAAAAACGCGCTTTCCCGCGATGTACGGGGTTTTGGGGTGCTCTTCAGTTGTCAAAGTGATCAGGGGTGTGACGCGCCCTGTAGATATGTCAAAAAGATTGAGGCCGCTTCCCCCGGCGGCAAGGACACCGGTTACAACCGATTGGCCGTTATCAGACCATGCGGGGTCGTAATAGAAATCGTTTCCCATCGCGGGAAATCGTGAAGTGATGCTTCCCCCCGCCGCATCAATAATTACGAGCGAACATCGGCGCTTTTCGTCGAATTCAACAGCGGCAATCTGCGAACCGTCTTTGGATATCGCGGCAGAGGTGAATTTACCCTGCGGGAAAAGTCGTTTCGACGCGCCCGTTTTCAAATTGCACACCATGATAGAGGTATACGATCGCAGACCCCAGCGAATATCTGCAACGTCCTCGACCCATACGGCTTTGCCGCCGCCGATAGAAAGCGGACGTTCATTTGCAGAAACATAACTAAGTGTATGACCTATTGATATGTTGTGGATAAAACGCTTCTTTTGTGCGGAAGTAATTTCAACGATTCCGGTCAGAGAGCTTTTTCCCGTCTGCAGAGCATACAGTTTCCCGTTCGATTCATGGATTGAGAGGCAGCCGCTCCAGAGAGGGTCGCCGGCGGGGACGATCGTACTGGATTGGGTGAGCGTCAGTCCGCTTACCTGCTGCTGCCATTTTGCGCGAAGATCGTCATAGGTCGATTGGTAGAGCCCGAGGATACCATTTCGATCTCTGGTGCTGCGTATAATTGAATCGTCCATATGGGCAAAAGCAAGAGGTCCGCCGTTGCCCATATCGGAAACGGTGTCGTTCCAGAACATCGCGCCGTAGGTGCGCCTGCCGTAGGTGACCATGTGATAACCGAGAACGTAGAAGTTAGCATATGGATAGTTATCCATCGGCGAACCGAGATACGCACGATAATAGCTGTAACGGTTCTGGGGATCGGTCGAAAGCTCATTGGTCCGCTGCCACAAGTCGAAGGAGGGGAGCCGGCCGCGGCCGCCGCTTGTAAGCGAGGTTTCAGAGAGGACAGCGTCGCCCTCAAGTGTCCAGCTGGGGACGAAAAGCACAGTATAAACCGCAGAACCGTAATCACCGAAGGCGTACCAGAATATTTTGCGGCTGCCCATATTTATGGTATTAAGCTGCACCATGTGCCGGTTTTCATGAACTGAAAGGGTGGTATACCACTCGTTAGCGGCAAAGGTCGACGGGGTATTGTAGTACTCTGCCATGTACGGAGCGTAATTGACACCGCCGTTTGACTCTGCCGCTTCGCTGGCAAGAACGATCGTGGTTTTGCGCCAGGAGGGTTTCATTGTTTTAAGATTATACTGGAGGTAGTGTTCAGAAAGGTTGGCAACCCTCTGAGCCTCAGATTCAATATCGGCTGAGTAGAGAATCTCAAAATGCTCCGTGGTTATTTTCTTCCATTTCATGAAGGGGGGATGAGATGCGGACTGGGCAAGGAGATTCCGGCTGAATATAACCGCCATTAATAGCAGAAAAAATTGAACAGAGATTAGATTTTTCATATAAACACTCAGAAAATTGTATTGTTACGAACCGGCAGAGATTTTAAAAATTGAGAGTCTCGAAAAATAACCTTCCACCAGAAAGGCTGCCACGTTTTTGCGTGGAATCAATCGAGGTCAGTGTTGAATCGATTGATTTCAGAGGTTCTTAATAATAGACTTGTTGCGAATCTGAGAATCCGGGTGTTTGCCCCGCCTCAGGCGGGGCAAACACATTGTTTTTATTGAGTTCTGCAACAGGGCTAATGATCAATTTGGTGGCCGCAAAGTTTAATTTGTTTACGGGATGCTTTCCCGCTGATCGATGCTCTGCGATTATCCGTTGGATAATCGCAGGCGTGAAGTTATCGTAAAATCACCTAACCTTAACGGGAGGTGATGTCAACACTCTCCAGCAGAATACCCGGAACCCGGCTTCCCCCCGCAAAAAAAGGATCGCTTGCGGCTTCGAGAGATTTTGAAAAGATATCGAAAATGTTGCCGGATATCATGCAGTCTTTGACCCGGCCGCAAAGTTCACCGTTGTCTATCAGGAACCCGAGGTCGATATTCGCAGAGAAATCCCCCGTCACGGTATTTGACTGGCCCAGACCGATCATAGAGTCGACAAGAATGCCCTTTTTCACCGATGCGAGAATCTCATTAAATGAGCGGCTGCCGGGAAGAAGCTCTATACACGAGAAGGATGGGGCGGGAAGCGATGAGTAGCCCCGCGATGCGTTGCCCGTCGGTTTTCCGTTCAGAAGCCACGCATATTTAAGGTCGGCGATTACCGTTTCAGGAACCCCGTTTCGTATGAGATATTTTTTTTCTGCCGGCACACCCTCGTCATCAAAAGAGTAACGATGGGGTGACTCTTCCAGAAGGGGGTTGTCAAGTATGTTGAGAGAGGGGTGGAACATCTGAGATCCGATCTTTCCGCAATAGGGAGAGATTCCGCGATAGATGGATCTCGCGTCCAGACCGCCCAGAAGAATGTCGAGAAACGAAAGAACGCCCTGCGCAGAAAGAAGCACGGGAATCTTCGCAGATGAAACTGAGGCCTTGCGTACGCTGTTATCCAGACGCCAGAAAATTTCGCGTTCAATAAGGTCAAGGGCGCCGCTCTTATCAGCTGAAAACGCGCTCCACACTTCGGTTCTTCCCTCCTCTTCGGCAAGCGTGACCGAGGCGGAGGCGGAGTAGTGGCAGAAGCTCTCTTCGAGTGAGAGGCCGTTCGAGTTGGTCAGGGTGCGTTTGCCGTTTCCTCCCGAGAGGGTGATATCCGTTTCGGCGTGGGGATAGCGATCTTTGATTTTTGCCGCAAGCTCGCGTCCCTTTTCGATCTCGCCGGCGGTGTCAAACTCTGCCGCCGTGAAACCTCTGCACTGGGGGTAGTCAGCCCCCTTCTGGGGAAGTGAAAAGCCCTCGTCTTCTCCGTATTTTGCCAGCGCACGGGCGGCTTGTGCCGTTTCGTCGAAGTCGGTGCCGTTCGTATAAGCGAAACCGGTTTTGCCGCCGCAATTAACGCGCAAGCCGGTACCGCTGTTCTGGCGCTCCTTGACAGAGTAGAGATTGCCGTTTTTGAATTCGACGGGCGTGCTGCTGCCTGAAGTCTGAATGATGTCAAACCACAAAGAATTGTCCTTTAACTGGGCGATTGTCGATTCTTTCATTGCTGGGCGCCTCCGATTAAAACATTTTTGATAAGAAGGTGGGGGCCGCCGGTGGTGACCGGAAGCGGGGATTGTCCCCCTTTGCCGCAGCCGCCGAGTCCCCCTGCGTGCTTGAGGTCATTTCCGATCATTGATATTGAACCGATGGTTTCAAAGACATTGCCGGAGAGCATCACGTTTTTCAAAAGGCGGCCCTTCCTGCCGTTTTTGACTTCGATGCCGTAGACGGCAGAGAAGGTGAACATCTCAAGGTTGGTCTGGCCTCCGTACATATCGACGGCGTAGATCCCGTCACCGAGGGATTCAAAGATCTCCTGTTCAGAGTGGGGCCCGTTTTCGATATAGGTGTTGGTCATGCGCACGATGGGCTGCGCAAGGGGTGAGATCGCCCGGGCGTTGCCGGTCAGCGGCTCCTGCATTTTGTGAGCGGTTTCGCGGGAATGGAGGTGGGCGTTGAGGACTCCGTTCTTGACAAGATAGGTCTTCTGCGGAGCGACACCCTCATCATCGCAGGGAATGTATCCCATTTTGTTTTCCAAGCTTCCGTCATCCACGACGTTGAGTGTTTCAATGCCGAGTCTGCGCCCGGTTACCATCTGCTTTCGCATCTGTTCGTTTTCATAGAGAAAATCAGCCTCTGAAAGATGACCGAACGCCTCATGAATAAAGACCCCCGACAGATCCGGGTCGGTGACAATATTGTAGGTGCCGCCCTCGATCTGCTCGGCGTCGAGAAGATCGACGGACATCTTTACAATTTTTTCCGCCTCTGATTCGAGGCCGTAGGCGTATTCGAATCCGCCGTAACCGGCAAATGAGTCGTGAAAGGGCTGCACAATCGCACCCTCCTTTGCGACAGAAGTCAAACCGACTCCGCACATGGCCTTTTCGTAGAAGACCTCGCTGCCGTCGCTGTTGAGGTAGAGCGACCATCCCTCGTAGTCGCGGTATATGGAGCGGGTTGTCTGGACCTTATCATGACTGCGCAGAATCTCATTGTACCTGGAGGCCAGTTCGAATTTTTCGTCAAAGCTGATTGCTGAAAGAGGAACCTGCTGCGGGATTTTACGGTGAATTTTTACCGGCACGGATTTTTTAAGTCCGGAATCCCTGCCGTAATGAAGATGGCCGGCTATCTCGAGGGCGCGTGACGCGTAATATTCAATATTATCAAAATCATTAAACGATACAAAACTCCACGCCCCCTTGTGATACAGACGGATCGATCCGGTCTGCGTGGTACCCGAAGAAACAGTGTCAATCTGCTTGCCGGAAAGTGAGATGGTATTGGTGTTGAGGCTCTGCAGGCGAAGCTCGGCGTAAGATCCGGATATCTTCTGCACAATCTCATGAAAGCGAACAATATCGGCTTGGGTGATGGTCATGTCGTATCCTCTTTGGAGTAGGGATTGAGCGGATAATTTTCGGATATTCAGGATAACACCGGTTGAATATTCGGAACATATATCAATTTTGCATAACGCCCTCCATCAAAGAGGAAGGATTATGCATGATACCGTTAGAAGACCGGATTACGAAAAAAAAATAATACGCCCGTAGTCAGATAAATAAAACACGATGAAAGAATCAATCGTGTTATCAGAGGCGGCGCATAAAAAAACCTGCAACAGCCTTCGCCGCGCTGTGTACCTCGCTCTTAAAGAACCGTGCGAAGGGAACCCTTGAGAAAAGACGATGAAACAGTCCCGTTACCCTGATTTCGTAGGGGATACCGGAAGATCTTTTTGCATAAATCTCGCGCATGCCGATGCGCAGTACATTCTGGGCTCCGTGTTCTTCGCGGCCGAAAAGATGCATGCCGTATGAAGCGGCCCGCTCCAGACCCTTCTTTATCAGAGCCGTGCGGTACCCGTATTCGAGGGCCTTAGTGGGACATGCCGCCGCACAGCGGGGAAGCTCAGAATATGAACTCATACAGCCGTCGCACTTTGCGGCGCGGGCTCCCGAAAAATTATCTTTATGAACTGCCCTGTAGGGGCAGGCTGTGACGCAGCTGTTGCAGCCGATGCACTTGTCGCGGTCAATTACGACCCACCCGTTCTGATGAAAGATAGCCCTTTCGGGGCAGGCCTCGATGCAGGGCGCATCATCGCAATGAAGACAGAGCATGATTGTGCGGTTATTCCTGTCATAATTATGCTGCACTGATATCCACCGGACGGGCGAGAGGGAATCGCCCTTTTTGTCAGCTGCCCCTTCTAAGGGAAGAGAGTTCCACACCGCGCAGGCGGCAAGACATGATTTGCATCCCACGCAGCGGACAGGATCTATTAATAATGAACGCTCACCCGGCATATCAGAGAACCCTCGTAATTTTGGCTTTTAGTGCGCCCGCGTGAACTACGCGAGGAGCAAAAATATGTGAAACGATAACTGCACAATTGTCGGCAACAACATCAGACAGTACGATTGAAAGTTTCCGCGATTCGCTGATCGACTCTATAGTGACCATAACCTCACCACCCGGGGCTGCACCCAGTTCTGAGAATGTCTTTCTGGAAACCAGAAGAGCTTCTCCGGAAAAAAAGATCCGGTAGGCATCGTTAATCGAAAGATATTTTAACTGGTTCTGGCCGGCAATCAGTGTGTCACGTTCGACCACGGGATTGACGGGGATAAGCACTTGAGAAGCGGGCCGTTGAACCGGAAGCGGGGGCTGAACCGGGAGAACAGAGGCTGCGGGAGTCTCTCTGAATTCGGGAAAGGGAGAGATTTGCGCACTGAAGATATGAGCGCGACCGTCGGGCATAAATGCGAACGGAAGCATCCACGGGCCCTTTGCCGACGCCCTGACTGAAGGCGCCGCCTTGCCGGTGCGGAGAGTCCTTTCCGGAGTGAGGGCGCAGCGGGAGTAAAGCCATGGTTCGCCCCAGAGGGTCAATGTAGATCCGGCAGGGCTAGCCTTGTAGCTGCTGCGGTTGCGTGCCGAGTAGAGCCAGTTTCCGCAGAAGGAACCTGCGGTGCCCGACAGCTCTTCGTGTACCTTTACCGAGCTGCCCGAAAGCGGAGCGGGGGCCAGCAGCGGCTCGGGCCATGCGCCGCCGTCAATGAGATAGAGCGAACGAACTGATCTGAAAAGATCGGTTACTGCTGAAAGCGTTGAGCGAAGCCCCTTTGTAACGTGTAAACCCGCAAGCCGGGAAATACGTCTGTCGGGTGAGGTTATTGATCCCCGCTTTTCGCCGAGGGATGCAACCGGAAAGATGAAGCCTTCACCTTTAAGAGGCATGTAGCGGACTGCACGGCGCGCCTTGTCAAAAGGGGAACACAGAATGAGAAGATCGAGTTTCTCAAGAATCTTTTTCAAGGTATCGGGGGATGAGGAGGCGAGGATCTCTGATTCAAAAAGGAGGAGTCCTCTGATAGAACCTTCATCGATCGACTGGAAAATCTGCGAAGGCTGCCAGTCGGGATGCCGGCGGGGCAGAAACTTGAAGGCCTTTTCGGGTGAAGACTCGCCGTACCAGGCGTTAGCGAGTTCAGTGAAGTATTCAGCGAAATCCCTGCGCAGGTTGGGGCTCTCCTGCACGTTGACCTGCAGTCCGTTTTCGCGGATCCAGGATTCGTAATTGTCATTACCGGAGGGAAGGGGAAGATATCCGGGAAGCGACCCCTCGTACATCTGGTCCTGCACCCCCTGGTGATTGAGCGAAGAGGAGGCATTGAATATCCCCCCGCCGGAAATACCTATGTTTGCGCATAAAAGTTGTAATATGTTTATCAATCTGACCGACGAGAACGAGCGGGCAAGCGGGGCGCCGAAGACCACACTGCCGGACATCTCTTTTGCGGAGGTCGCGCAGAAGGCCTCGCACGCGGCAAGAAAGTCGCCGCCGTTTACCCCTGTTTCGCGCACCACATAATCGGGAGTAAAGCGCGAATAATATTTCTCAAGATGAGAGAGAACACACTTGTCGCGCGCAATACGCTTGTCGAGCCGGGGATTGCCGCGCTCGTCAATCACATACGACCAGCTGCTGGTGTCCGTATAAGCGCCAATCACGGGGTCGTACCCCGAGAAGGTCCCGTCAGTGGCGAACGAAAAATCGTCGCTGACGAGAAAACCGGCGTCGGTATTGTCGGCAAGATATTCGGTGTCGGCCCTGCAGTTTCTGAAAAAATAGTTAATCATGCCTGCGAGCAGTACCGCGTCAGTACCCGGAATGATCTTGAGATGAATATCAGCGATTGATGCACACTCGCTTCTGAGAGGGTCGACTGCTATAATCTTCGCGCCGCGGTCGCGAGCTGTCATGATATGACCGGCGATAGCGGCACAGCTTCTGACCGGATTGGAAGCTATCACAAGAACCGCGTCGCTGTTCTGAATATCGTAAATCGGGTTCTGCTGCGCGGGTATACCGTACGTCGCAATCTCGGCCTGTGCCTGACCGCTCGTGATCGCCGAATCGGCAAAGCTGTCGCGCACGCCGATTGCGCGGGAGAACTTCGCGCACTGATAGGCCTCTTCGTTCGTGAGTGAGGCGCCGCCGATTGTCACAATTGCGTCGGTGCGGTTGACCCACTCTTCACCGTTTTTGACGACGAAACTTTCGTCACGCAGGCGGCGCAGCCTGTCGGCGGCGAGCTCGATTGCGGCGGCGTAGGAGATCGGCTGTATGTGTCCGTTTTTGACGTAGAGCACTTCACCGAGGGTGTCTTTATTTTTCTTCTGATAGGGGAGGATTATTCCCTTGGTACAGAGCATGCCGGCTGAGCTTTTGTCATAAAGGCAGCCGGTCGAGTAGACAAAGTCGTCGCCCTTATAGAAATTCTGCATCTGACAGTGCGCGGGGCAATAGGGACAGACCCCCCGCTTTTTTACGGCACGGGCGATGGCATTGCGGCTTTTTCTGAGGTAGTTTACGGCGGCGAATCCCCCCGTTGCCGTCGCAGCGGCGGCAGAGGCTGCAATCTTAAGAAAGGTTCGTCTGGTTACTGCCATCTCTCCTCCACAATGACGGCGGCAGGGCCCGTTATCTGATATTCAGGGGCACTCAACTGCGCGCTTACAGGCCAGAGTAGTATCGCGCACTCATTTACCGCAACTATTTTTGGGGAGGGTATGCAAAACTGTTGATTGGGTAAAAATACGGGGCAGCCTGTACCGATGCAGGCTGCCCCTTTAAAGGAGGTATATGAACTTTGTACGCTCTAGCATGTTAGTGTGGTACGGCCCGGGCTGCCGCAACTCCGTTAGCGGCAAAACCCAGTCAATGAATCTTCTGATATCGTAAAGGAGCCGAGGGCGACCATGCTGCCCGGCTTCGGAGAGAGGAATTTGCACTTTCGCGCAAGGCTCTCTCTCTTTATTTGACTTTTGAACCTGCGGTTCTCAGTCGAATCAAGATTTCCCGCGGGGAAACAGGTCTCCCCCCTCATGCAATGGATCCTACTTTGTGAGATAGTGCGACAGATCCGTTGCAATTTTGGAAATCGCGTGATCAAGATAACGTTCGTCTGCTATAAGCCTTTTGTACTTCTCCAGGGAAAACTTACCCGGGCCCTGAAAGGCCTGCGTCTTTATCTCAATCTCACGTCCCTCCTTGTGCATGAGATTCTTCATGACGAAACTCCTTTTACGGTATCCCTGTTCCTCCGTGAACAGTGAAATCATACCTGTATTCATTTTCGGGATTAATGGAAATATGATGATTATTTTTACTGAAAATCGCAAAAATTAATCAACTTGATCTGATTTCGCGGTGAGCATAAGGCCGGCGGCCTTACAAAATGTTTAAATGCGGGGGGAAAGCGGAACGACCCTTATCGGTGCAAAGGCACTTCCAGAATATCCCCCCGCTTTTACCGGAATATGTCCTGGTGCCATTCGATTTCACCGTCAACGACGCTGATCAGGTCAAAACGGCACATTGTCGCGGCAATTTCAGGGTGGCGCATCAGAAAGACGATCGCAGTGCGTTTAAGGTGGGCGATTTTATTGGAATTAATCGATAGTTCAGCACCGTAGAGCGGATTATTGCGGTTTTTCACCTCAACAAAGAGGCACAGTGCCCCTTTTTCTGCGACAATATCGATCTCGCCGGTCATTCCGTGTCTGAAATTCTCGGCAACTATCGAGTACCCCGCGGATTCGAGAAATTTTGCCGCAAGAAACTGCCCCTCTTTTCCTGTTTCAATTGTTGTTTTCATACTCATTAAACGGATTTGAAGGGGGGATTAGTAAAAAAATTTTTGTTTTCAAAAAAATAAAGCGCCGCTTCAATCGGAGAAGCGGCGCAGCGCTCATCTGCTTTCAAACGAACATGACACTCAGGAGTTTGTCGGTGCTGAAATCACTCTTCTGAACCCTCCGCGTCGGCACTTTCGTCAATTTCCACTTCGTCGCCGTTGACAGAAACCATCTTGATCACCGGAACCATCCGGTATCCGTCCTTTGATTCAGATACGGAAATCGAGGCCTGTGCGTCGAGATCGAATATCACCGTTTTCTCTTCGCCGCCTGCGACTGTGAAGAGAGGTTTGTTTCCCTTCGCTTTGATCTTTATGCCCGATGACGATCCGCTGGGAATTGACAATGCGTATTCGGCTGCATCACCATCGAACACGATGGTTGCTGAATCGGGTGCTGCCACAAAGCGAAGCTGGGTGTAATCTCCCTCTTCTATCTCGATGGTTCCGAAATCAAGAGTCTCTCCGTTCTGGTAGTCGAGCAGATTAAAGCTCTTTTCGCCCTCGAATACTGTGGTTACGCCGTCACCTTTGTCGACTGACTCGCTCTCTTCTGAAGAAGAATCCTTTTTTACCACATCAACACGGGTGACTGTGATGTTTACCGCAGTAATTACCTTTCCGGTTGCATCGGTAATGGGCGCATCGGTCAATTTGACTGAGAGTTCACCTTTAGTTTCCTCGGCGGCGCATCCGCCGATAAGGGTAAGTGACAGCACAAGAAACATGAGTAGAGTCTTTTTCATAAAGAACCTCACTTTGTGTCATAAATTTTCTGATCCGGCCTTCATCGTGGCGGAATTGTACATAATCCGGGTCTTTATCATTAGTACAAAATTAGCCCGCTCGGGCGGACAATTATTTGCTTTTTATCCCACTTATTGAATAATCGAGGCTGATTTACCGGGTACGAGGAGTGGGCTGTGTAAAAAGTATGGACAAGGCTGGCCGGTAGTTAGTACTTTGCATGGGAAGGGTTCGTAAATAAACCGTCAGAAACCACATTCACAGGAGTAATTCAATGAAAAAGCTCGCTCAAAAGGAGCTGCTGAAGATGCTGCATGGATCGAAGCGGCTGGTGCTCAAGGCATCGAAAGTGATTAAAAGTGAGAAAAGCTACACCAGAAAGGTGAAGTACAAAAGGGGGTTCAATGAGAACCCTCTTTTTTTGTGGAGTCAGACTGCCGTCCAGTGATCCCCCCGCCTCTTTTTCGCAATTCGCCCGTAAACGATACCCCACATACTGCTAAATACAAAATTGGCGCAAAAAGATTTCGCCGCAAAGCGGTAAACGCTAAACCCCCCTCGAAAAATGCCGATATTAGTTATGTCTCTTAAACTTTCTGCACACTGAGAAGCTCCGCAATTTCGAGTACCGGTTTGCGGATCAGACATTTCTGAAACGGATACTATGCGAACGAATAAAATACTGCTTATCATTTCACTTCTGCTGAGCTTCAGACTCAGTGCCAACGTAAACAGGCTGGACTCGCTCGCCTATGACGATGCGGTGCTCAAAGAGCTGCGCTCTGAGATCAAAAAGTCGATGTTTATCATCAAGAGCAACCGGGGGCCCGATACGCTGCCTGAGCTGAAATTCTACGAGTACACCGTTAAGCAGAGCGACACCTTCTGGACGATTATGGCGCGAAGCTCGCAGGATATCGACACCCTGATTACTGTCAACGGCATCGAGAACCCCTCCGAGATCGAACCCGATCAGCATCTGTACATTCCCAACATGCGGGGCGTCATCTACCGGGTGCGCTCGAGTGACACACTTGAGACAATTGCCGCAAAATTTAAAATTAAACCGGAGTACATTCAGCAGGTTAACCGTATTGATAAACTCGAAAAGGAGTTTTTGTTTATTCCCTGCGGGGCTCTCTCAAAGGAGGACCGCTCGGTCTTTCTAGGGTCCGGGTTCGGACGGCCTCTTCGCGAAATTCACGTGACATCGTCGTTCGGCACGCGCCGCGACCCCTTTCTGGGCACGCCGCAGTTTCACTCGGGAATCGATATGAAGTGCCCCGTCGGCACCGAAGTGTACGCGGTCAAGGCGGGGCGTGTGATTCACGCGGGGGTACTCGGCGATTACGGCAACCTTGTGATAATAGAGCACGCAAACGGCCTTCAGAGCTACTACGGCCACCTCAGCAGGTTTCACGTGAAACGGGGGGATATGGTCCGCGCAGGAAGCGTAATCGCTTCCTCCGGTTCGACCGGGCGATCGACCGGTCCGCATCTGCATTTCGAGATACGGAAAGATGAGGCTTGCGTAAATCCAGGGCCCTACCTGAAAGTTAAGGGAAAGATCGACCGGGGATAATGCAATCAGCTTGAAAAATATTCTCCCTTCAGAACATATTCTGTCAGTGCGGCGTAGAGGGGCGATATCTGCCCGATCTTTAATTCAGGGGCCCAAAACTTTATGCGGGCACCCTCGCCTGTTTGCGCCTTCGCGTCTGATCCGGTGAGAGTGCAGGTGTAGAGAGCGCCGTACTGCCGCCGCTGTTTCTCGCCCAGCCGCCACTCCATGATGCCGTAGAATTCAAGCAGTGAAGGGGTCAGCTCTGCCGTTTCGAATAATCCCCGCCGTGCGCTGTCAAGAGGGCTCTCGCCCGCTTCTATTTGCCCTCCCGGCAGAACCCACTCGTCTTTCGCGTCGTTGAAGACGAACAGCCCCATCTGATCGTGTACGCAGATGACCAGGCTGTGGGTAAGCGGCGCGTACTCATCGAGATCGTGTTGTCTTGCCTTGAGAAGACCTGTCACTCTGTTTCCCTGCCTGTCGGTTAATCGGTTTTCTTGCATTTTTTGGCTCTCTTCGGGGATATTCTTCAGCCCGGTGAAGCTTTATCGGCGCCGGTATAAGTCAATTGGGGCATTGAAAAATTATATTCAACCAGATTTTACCGCGTTGTAGCCCGGACTTATCGAGGCAGCAGGTAGAATGATAGATAAATTTGCTGCGAAACTGACAAATAAGAGTCGCTCATCCCGCAGAAGACGGGTGAGAGGAAATTTTTCAGTTTTGCAGCATGTCGTATTTATTGCGATTCAAAATAGCAATCCCGGAGAGTGATTGGAAAATTTTTGAAAGTAGGGTGTGATTATCGTTGAAATTTGATGAGTGTTTCCGGCTTTGATAGTGCAGTATTATCATCAGTGCAGTCAAAAAATCCAATTTTTCAAGCTTGCGGATCCCAAAAACCCGGTAAAAATCGAGGTATAATCTTTACTGGAGGTGGTTTTTGGGACCGCCCATCAGTGCGAGGGCTTATACTGTGATCCCCCCGCGCCGGTTGCCCCGGACGATGCGATATCTTCGTTCTGCGAGGGCCTTGAAGCGGCGGCCTGTTGACGGCAAATTAATAAACTCAGGAAATATCATGAACATCACAATGATCTTAATCACAATTTTCGGACTCTGTCTATTCGAGACAGTGAGCAGTATCGACAACGCGATCATCAACGCCGAAGTACTCGGCTCGATGGGAAAGAAGGCTCGCAGGTTCTTTCTGACTTGGGGCATCTTCTTCGCCGTATTTGTCGCCAGGGGACTTCTGCCGTGGGCGATCGTCTGGGCTTCGATTCCTTCTCTGGGGCCGATAGGGGCCTTTACCGCGGCCTTCTCGAATGATCCTTCGATTCATGCCTCTATTGAACAGGCCGCGCCTGTTCTGCTCATGGGGGGAGGGACTTTTCTTGTGCTTCTTTTCATGTACTGGCTTTTTATCGAGCCGAAGAATTTCGGCATCAAGGGCGAGAAATTCTTCTACGAGAACGGCGTATGGTTTTACGCGGCATCATCGGTTTTTCTGGCAGTGGTGGTGTGGTTTTCGCTCAAAAACAATCAGATGGCGGCTTTCTCGGCGGTGATCGGCTCGACCGCATTTTTCATCACGAACGGTTTCAAGGCCAATGCGTCAGAGCAGGAACAGAAGCTGATGAAAAAGGGGATGCCTGATTTAAGCAAACTTTTATACCTCGAGATAATCGACCTGACATTCTCTATTGACGGGGTTCTCGGGGCATTCGCCTTTACGCTTTCGGTTCCCTTGATAATCATCGGTAACGGCCTCGGGGCTCTTGTCGTGCGGCAGATCACCATAAAGAATGTCGAGAATATCAAGAACTACCGCTACCTGAAAAACGGCGCGATGTACTCGATCCTCTTTCTGGGTGCGGTTATGTGCGCTGAGGGATTCGGAGTTCATGTTCCCGAGTATGTCTCGCCCCTTCTGACGGTCGTCACTATCGCCTTTTTCTTTGTGAAATCAATTATCGAAAACCGGAAATTCGGCTATCCGCAGACGAGTGAGCATTAATCAAGGGGTGAACATAAACGCGGGCAGCGCACTGTCGCTGCATTGAAAAAATCTTTTTAGTCAAAGCGTGAACTGGAATACGGATTTTGCCGCTGCTCGTGACTGCATCGGCGGCAAAATCTGCACCGTTATTTCATAACGGAGCGTTGTCATCATAACCACTCGCAGCCCTCTTCGAAATCCGCGCTTCGCATCATGAGGGGATGATCGTCCTTTAACTGCAGCAGATCCCAGAGATTGCCGTAAAGGTCTTCGAAGACCGCAACGATTCCGTAGTCGGCCTCTTTGGGTTTTCTGACAAATTTAATACCCGCCGCGAGCATTCGATTGTAGTCGCGCCAGAAGTCATCGCTGTTGAGAAACAGAAAGACCCGTCCGCCGCTCTGGTTGCCGATGAAGGGGATCTGTTCGGGTTTCGACGCCTTCGCCAGAAGCAGCGTTGTTCCCGACCCTCCGGGAGGGGCGACCACCACCCAGCGCTTATCCTGCTGCGCCTGATAGGTATCTTCCAGAAGGATGAAATTTAGTTTTTCGACGTAGAAGCTGATCGCTTCGTCGTAATCCCTGACGACCAGGGCGATGTGGATGATCGATTGATTCATAGAGGGTTCCATTTATTCAGTCTCTGGTTTTCGCTTCATCATCAGATACTCGGCGATTCCTTCGCGGTATAAACCGGGTATGACGCCGATCAGTTCGTATCCGCGGGCAAGATAGAATTCTCCGGCGCGGGGATTAAAGTCCGCGACCACGAGAAACAGTTTGTCTTTTTCTTCGAAGATCATTTTTTCAAACTGATTCATGATCTGTGTTCCGTATCCCTTTCCCCTCGCATGCGCGTTGACTGCAATGATATGCAGATAGGGAAACGCATGAAACGCGCCGTTGGCGATGTAGCAGACAAAACCCGCAAAGGCGCCGTCATTATCATAGGCACAGAACAGTGTTCCGGCGGGGATAAATTCCATAACGGCTTTTTCGCAGTTCTCACGTGTCACAAAGTAGCGTCTGCCGAGTTCTGAGTCGAGAAGAGCTCCGGCGCATTCATCGAGATGTGCGAGGTCTCCCCGGATCAGTTTGATATTCATGAAGATTATCCCGGAATCATTTATAGTTCAGCTTTCCTGTGCACTGCACAACTCCGTTACCGGGGACGATCGAACCGATGATCGAGGCTTTCTCGCCGTGCGTTTCGAGGTGGTCAAGAATTTGTGCGGCCGCTTCCGGCGGGCAGACAAGAGTCAGGCCGATCCCCATGTTGAAGGTTCTGAGCATGACCTCGTCGGCAGCGTTAGATTCTTTTTTTATTGTGCAAAAAAGATCACTGATTGGATAGGTATCCAGATCGATCTGCGCATCGGTGTTTTTCGGAAGTATACGGTTGAGATTTTCCCGTATCCCCCCGCCGGTGATATGCGCCATGCCGTGATTCACCTTTCGGTCAAAGAGGCCCCTGAGCGATTTGTAATAGCCGCGATGGGGAACAAGCGCCCGTTCGATAAAGGTCGAGCCCTCAAGCGGAAGCAGTGCGAGATCCTTATTGCGCGAGAGAAGATCGCGCACAAAGGTGTAGCCGTTCGTATGCAGTCCCGACGACCGGATGCCGATGACTTTGTCACCGGCGCGGATATCCGAGCCGTCTATAATAGCGCTTTTCTCGACAACACCGACTACGCTCGAGCCGAGCACGTAGGTACCGTCGGGTATCACGTCGGGCTGCTCTGTGGTCTCGCCGCCCGTCAGCACGCAATCCTGGTCGATGCACGCCTGTGAACACGCGCTTACGATGCGCTTGACGATCGCGGGATCGATTTTGCCGCAGACGATCAGATCCTGAACGCTCATCGGTTCGGCTCCCATCACGATGCAGTCGTTGATCAGGTGGTTTATCATGTCGTAGCAGACGGACTCGATTTTATCGTGCGCGAAGGCGAGAATCTGCTTGCTGCCGGGCTCTTCTGTTTTTAATACCAGAACCGGCTCGCGGTACTTCGAGACATCAAATTGAAATAACGAGGCAAAAGCCCCGACCCGGTTCAGAATCCTGGCGTCTTTTCCGTCAATGAATGCCGCAAGATCCGATTTGGCCTTGTTCGCCTTGTCTATGTCCACACGGTACTGCATATTTATTCCTCACGTTGTGATTCGATTATGTTTTTGATTGAGCAGTGATTGTAAACGGGCTGTCACCAGAAATATGGTTCTGATCAATCGTTAAATGCAGCTGTCGAGGTAAGCCGCTATATCCCCAGTAACTTCTTCATATTCAAACCCAGAATTGCCTGTCTGTCTTCGAGGCTGTACGGCAGCGAATTCACCCGGTCGATCGTCAGTTTCAATGAGTTCTCTCCGTAGGGAGTGTCAGAGCCGAGAAGAAATCTGCCGCTGCCGAGTTCGGCAATGGCTTTTATCAGGCGCTCTTTTGAAACGAAGTAGTTGTTCGATATGTCAAAATAGGTATTCCTCGACAGGGAGGCTTTCTGCGCGATGAATTTCTCGATGCCGAAACAGTGGCCGATGATCAGCTTCAGTTCCGGATGCTTCTTCTGTACTTCGATTATTTCGCCGATCTGTTTGTATGAGCCCAGATGAATGAAAAGCGGCAGATTCTTTTCGATGAGGAACAGTGTAAGATCCTCAAACCATTTGGAATTTATCTTTTTGCTGACCCAGCACTGGTGAATTTTTACCCCGTCAAAGTGCATTTTCTCATATTGGCTTTCGATTTCGCCGAGTGTCTCTTTCGTAATCCAATAAAACTGCCTTACCCGGGCGTTGCCCTTTTTCAATTCAAAGACATATTCGTTGCCCTCGGGGATCTGCTTTACGGCACCGGTGAGGGTAATTACGATTTTTATCAGATACTTCAGCGAGTTGATGTAATCTTTCCGGGGATTCTCCGCGGTTTTGTCTTTCATGGTGTAGGACTTGGCACTGTGCAGTTCCCCCGGCGCAAGCACCACATAATCAGCCTTTGCCGATGTAAGATAGCGGTTAATGCTTTCGTTGTTCAGATAGTTCCCGCAGGAGTGAGCGTGTCCGTCTATTATCATTTGTTGTACCATTAGAATTTTTTTGCATGAACGAAGTGTACCGTTGAAAGATCGCTTGGAATTATTGAACAAAAATACGGTTCAACCTGTATTCACCCCGCAGCAGATTATTCTTGCCCGAATTGTACCTGTTTCGTCCAACTTTTTTTGACTTAACCGGCTAGTGTTGCTTAGATTATAAGAAAGTGCGCGATAAATTGATGTCCATTCTTCTCGCGGAAAGCGTACCCAATTTACCGGCACCAAATAAATTACCCGCCCGAAGAGGTTTACTATGTCCTTTAGCTCATTAAAATTAGCCCCAAAAATCTCGATCATGGTCAGTCTGATGGTTGCAATCATACTGGGGTCGGTCATTCTGTTTATCGGCAATCAGCTGACGGTAAAGATTTCGAACCTTGTTAAACTTGAGAATACGCAGATTGCGCAGGCGCGCGCGGATGAGCTGGGACGGCTTCTCGACTCATACTACTGGCAGCTCAAGGCGATATCCATTCGAGACATAGTAACGACCGGTGACATGAAGACAACCGAGGCCCGCATTCTGACCGAGGTGAAGCAGCAGGTGAGCAAGGATGTTTATACCGCATTCATCGCCTGGGCGGACGGCAGTGCTCTGACCGCCGCGGGAAACTATGTTAATCTCTCTGACCGAAGTTATTTCAAGGAGATCATGCAGCAGGGTAAGGACTTCGCGATCGGCGAGGTTGCAATTTCGAAGGCTACCGGCGTTCCGACGGTGGTGCTCGCAAAGGCGATCAAAACTCCTGAAGGGGGGACGAGGGGGGTGGTCTGTTTTGAGATTGAAATGCAGACACTTTCAGCCATTGCCGCACAAATCAAATTGGGTGAGACCGGTTACGGATGGATCATCGACAATAAAGGGTTGGTCATTGCCCATCCCACAAAAGAAGCTGTTCTGAAGCTGGATACGCTCAATGCGGACAAAGACGGCTACAAAGGGCTAGACGCAATGGCAAAAAAGATGCTCAGCTCACAAAATAGTGACGGTATCTACACAAGAAAAGACAACGTCAAGATGGTCACATTTTCAGCCCGGGTTCCCAATTCTCCCGGGTGGGTGCTCGGCCTTTCCATCTCTCTTGAAGAGATTAACGCGACCGTTTCGAGTCTCATGAAAATACTATGGGTAGCATTTGCCGTCAGTATCGCTGTATCGATTGCAGTCGCCCTGCTGATTGCCGGATCAATTGCGAATCCGATTGCCGGATTCATGCGTGCCCTGAATCTGCTTGCGAAAGGTGAACTTGTATTGAGTACGGGTGACAGAAAATTATTGATCGGACTCACCCGCAGGGGCGATGAGATCGGATCACTGGGAAAATCTCTTGATACACTTTTGACAAGTCTGACTTCGATTGTTGACAATATCCGCAATGCCTCCGGACAGGTGCAATCGGGATCGGGTCAGCTTTCAGAGACAGCCTCCTCGATGTCGCAGGGGGCGAGCGAGCAGGCATCAAGCATTGAAGAGCTTTCGGCTTCTGTAGAAGAGCTGGCCTCTACGGTAAAGCAGAATGCCGAAAACACTACGCAGGCAGACAGCCTCTCGCAGCACGTCGCAAAAAGTGCCGAAGAGTCGGGCAGGGCTGTGGGCGAGACAGTTGCCAGCATGAAGGAGATCGCCTCCCGTGTATCGTTTATCCAGGAGATTGCGGGGCAGACAAATCTTCTGGCGCTCAATGCCGCCATTGAGGCGGCGCGCGCCGGTGATGCCGGAAAGGGATTCGCCGTTGTCGCCTCAGAGGTGCGAAAATTAGCCGAGCGATCGCAGAAGGCCGCGGCCGAGATAAGCGAACTGTCCAAAAAGAGCACCGCAGTGGCTGAGCGCGCGGGAAAACAGATCGAAGAACTGGTGCCCGACATCAAAAGAACCGCCGATCTTATCCAGGAGATAGCGAGAGCATCGGATGAGCAGTCAAGCGGCGCCGAGCAGATCGCGCAGGGTGTGACGCAGATGGATCAGGTGGTTCAGGTGAACGCCTCAAGTTCTGAGGAGCTTGCGGCGACCGCCGAAGAGCTCGCGGCACAGGCGACAAGTCTTGTTGAGGTTATCAGCTTTTTCAAGGTGGGGGAAGCCGGGCACTCTGAACTTCCCGCAGACAAAATCATCCGTAACAGAGTGGTGAACAATAAGAGCCGGTGACAAAACCGGTATAATCAGGGCCGCAAAAAATCTCCTTCAGCAAAGATTTATCCGAAGGCGACATCAAGCATCATCATTACTGCAAATCCGAACATGGCTCCGATTGTAGAAAAATCGGAGCTTCCGTTCTGCTGTGCTTCAGGAATGAGCTCTTCTACGACAACGTAAATCATGGCCCCGGCGGCGAAAGCGAGCGCGTACGGCAGAATGGGCTGTATGAGAATGACGAGAAGAGCGCCCAGGACAGCTGCCGCCGGTTCGACGATGCCCGAGGCCTGTCCGTAAAAGAAGCTTTTCAAACGGGACATTCCCTCCCTTCGCAGCGGAATAGAGACAGCCGCACCTTCAGGAAAATTCTGGATACCGATACCGATTGCAAGTGCGACTGCGGAACCGAAGGTCGAAGGAGAGCCGCTGAGACCGAGCGCACCGAAGGCGACTCCCACTGCAAGACCCTCGGGAATATTGTGCAGCGTGATGGCCAAAACCAGAAGAATGCTCCTCTGCCATGAGGTCTTGATTCCCTCGGCCTGACTGGTTTCAAGTCCGAGGTGCAGATGGGGAAGAAGACGGTCTATCAGAAAAAGAAATAACCCGCCGCAGAGAAACCCGATTACCGCCGGCTTGACCGGATTCACTCCCATGGATTCAGCCATTGCTATGGCGGGGTTAAGAAGCGACCAGAAACTGGCGGCGATCATGATACCCGATGCGAATCCCAGCATCGAGTTGAGAACTGTTTTATTGATGGTTTTAAAGAAAAAGACCAAGGCCGCTCCGAAAGCCGTAAGAGCCCAGGTAAAAAGGGTGGCCAGCAAAGCTAGAAGGGCAGGGTTCAATCCCTTAAGATAATCGAACATAATCACTCCATCCTGCGAATACGTACTTCGGTATCCTTATTCTCGGTGCCGATTTTTTCTAATTCTGTAACATTCGTTCCGCCGAAGTGATAGGGGTACAGAATTTTGGGCTTCACCATTTCAACTGCGTTATCGAGCTGGCGGGGTGTCATCGTATAGGGCTGGTTTGCGGGCATGAAAGCGATGTCGATGTTTTTGATGTTTGCCATTTCCGGAATATCCTCGGTGTCGCCCGCAATGTAGATACGTACCTTGCCCAGGGTGAGGATGTAGCCGTTGTCGCGTCCTTTGGGGTGGAACTTGTCGTGCCCCTGAGTGATGTTGTAGGCGGGAACGGCTTCGACAGAGACTTTACCCGAAGAGATACTCTCACCATTGGATATCCCCCTTGCGCCTTTTATCTTTTTCGCGCAAACGCCGTTAGTGATGACCGCACTCTCAGGCGAGCGCAGCTTTTCGACAAGTCCCATGTCAAGATGATCGAAGTGTTCGTGGGTCACCAGAATCAGGTCTGCCTTCGGCAGATTTTTATCCTTCACGTACATCCATACCGGGTCGACATAAATAACCATGTTTGCATAGTCGATCCTCAATGAAGAGTGCCCGTAGAAAGTGATGTTTATTTTGTCATCGCCGATAATGATCTCATCCATCCGGTTGTTACCCCCTTGCTGCGCAAAGACCGGGTTACAAAGCACCAATAGAGCGCATGCCGGTATAAATAACATAAAATCTTTCATTACGTCCATCCCCCAACAAAAGAAATCGTGCGAAATCAGAATCAACCTGCCGCAAAGCTTTTAATTACCCGGACCGAAGGTAAAATGCAAATCAAAATTTAGCGGCAAAATCTTCAATAACTGCGGCAGCCCCCGCACTCTCAAGATCCCTCGAACTGATGCAGAGCATCCCCGCGGCTGTTTTACCATAGACATCCTGAAGATCCGCCATGGCGGCCCCAGCCGACTTGCCATTCATTGTCGCAAAGAAGGCGGCCCTTTTTATCGCCCCTCTGTTCTGCAGAAGGTAGCTCCTCGCTGCAGGAGCAATACTGCTGAATCCCCACAGTGGTCCGCCGATGATCACCAGATCATACTTTGTTGGATCTTTCGTAATCCTGCCGATCTCGGTCGGGATCTTCTTCATGCCGTCTCTGCCGGCGAAGAGCCAGCCGATAATGCCTGATCGATTCTTTGAGTCATAAAGCTGTTCAATGTCGGCATTAAGCCTTTTGGCAAGAATTTCCGCCAGTTTTTTTGTGGTGCCGGTCATAGAATAATAGACAACGAGTGTTTTCATTTTCTGCTCCTCAACCGAATAAATTCATATCATGGTGTCACAGGATTGATCTGTGGTAGTATTAATGACGGCAGAGTGACGGTTTTACTGCAAAGAACCAAAAAATTTTTTGGTGCAGCGCCCGATGATTCCGCACAAATTCGAACAAGTCTGCCCAAAGAAGAAGTTTTGATTATTCGAATAAGGAATGTGTTGATTTTTTTCTGCAGTTCGTTCTAAATATACCGAAGACATTAGGATTTTTATGCATATTTTATACACAAGTGAGGTTCTATGAAAATATTTTATTTAACATCGACTGGAAACAGCCTGTATGTTGCCCGCAAAATCGGCGGCGAGCTTAATTCTATCGCCAAGCTGCTCAGCGAGGGAAAAAAGCTCGAATTCAAGGCGGACAAGATCGGAATAGTCTTTCCCTGTTATATGTTCGGGGTACCGCACCTGGTAAAAGAGTTTTTGAGCAAGGCAAAGCTTGAAAGCGACTACATTTTCGCCGTGGTGACCTACGGCAGCTTCTCCGCAGGGGTGGCTGATATGTTCATAAAAACGGCGGAGGGATTCGGAAACAAAATCTCGTACATCAATGAAGTTCTCATGGTGGATAATTATATCCCTTTGTTCGACATTGAAACACAGATAGAGGGAATACCGGGTAAAAAAATCGACGAGCAGATCGATAAAGTGTGCGGTGATATAAAGTCATCAGCTGAACTCCGTAAAACGGGCGGGGTTTTTATGGAAATCCTCTCCCGTATCGCAGCGCCCTTCTTCGAAAGAACACGTAAAACAGCCGACCTGCGCTTCGCCGTCGAAGAGAGCTGTAACAGCTGTAAAATATGCGAGAAGGTCTGTCCTGTGGGCAACATTACTGTCACCGTTAAACCCGAGTTTCACCACAACTGTGAAAAATGTTTTGCCTGCACACACAATTGTCCGCAGAATTCGATTCGCGTGAAAGGCGAGAAGGGCCGCACCCGCTGGACCAACGAGCATGTGAAAACGAAAGAGATCATCGATGCAAATAACACTGTCCAGTCCAGGGCGGCAGAACCGGCAAACGCTGCGGCAAAAGTTTCTGCGAAGAAAGCGGTTAAGGCGGCTGGTGTCAAGAGCGCCTCAGTAAAGGCTGCACCTAAAGCCGCACCTAAGGCGGCGAAGAAGGCGGCACCAAAAGCAGCTCCGAAAAAAGCGGTAGAAAAGAGCGCAGCGAAAAGTGTAAAAAAAGCCGCTCCTAAGAGCGCGAAAACAGAAAAAAAAGCGGCCAAGAAAAGTGCAAAGAAATAGATCGGTAAACCTTAGCGATAATGATTCAGACCTCCGGAATAACCGGAGGTCTTTTTATTATCTTACCGTTTGACAGGTGACCGAGCCTGCGATTTCTCAGATGAACGAGGGGATGATATCCTTTATCCTCCCATTAACCGGGCAGCTGCCGGAAATCGATTACCCTCGTAAGGAGCGGCGCTATGAGACTCGTATCGTGGAACGTTAACGGCATCAGGGCACTCATCGGAAAGGGCTTTGACAAATCGCTACAGGCGATGGATCCCGACATACTCTGCCTGCAGGAGACCAAGGCTCAGGACGATCAGGTTGCCGAGGCCCTGGCGGCAATGGGGGGATACCACCTCTATTCAAATTCGGCGCAGCAGAAGGGATATTCGGGAACGGCGATCTTGTCGAAGAGCGAGCCGCAGTCGGTGCAACGCGGTATCGGCATCGACGAACACGACAGCGAGGGGCGCGTCATCTGCGCAGAGTATGCAGACTATTTTCTTGTCAATGTCTATACGCCCAATTCGGGAAGTGAACTTGCGCGCCTTGACTACCGAACCAGGTGGGACGCCGCGTTTCTCAATTACCTGAAGAAACTCGAAAAGAAAAAACCGTTGATAGTCTGTGGTGACTTCAATGTCGCACATCGTCCCATTGACATAGCGCGTCCAGATGCGAACTACAACAAGAGTGCCGGTTTCATGCAGCTTGAAATCGACGGCATGGATAACTATCACCGTGCGGGATTTGTCGACTCGTTCAGGTATCTGCATCCCGACGAGATCAAATACAGCTGGTGGAGCTACCGTGCCGGCGCCCGAAAGAATAACATCGGGTGGCGCATCGATTATTTTCTGGTCAGCGAAGCTGTTAAAGGGGGGATCACCGGAGCGGCGATCCTCAATGAAATTGAGGGATCCGACCACTGCCCGGTTGTGCTTGAAATAAAAATTTGAGTGGCTGTTTGAAGAATATATCAGCGGGGGGATGATGAATCCCGCTCAAAAAAAGCCCGCCGTTTCCGGCGGGCTTTTTTAAAACTGGAGACCTGGTGAAAAAATCACCCGGCATTTTAATCGAATTACTTCTGCGAATTACTTCGCTTGCGACTTACTTCGCTTGCTGAATCGCAACCGCAACGGCAACTGATGCGCCGACCATGGGGTTGTTGCCCATGCCGATAAGGCCCATCATCTCGACGTGCGCGGGAACCGAAGACGAACCGGCAAACTGCGCGTCGGAATGCATGCGGCCCATGGTGTCGGTCATGCCGTAAGAGGCGGGGCCGGCAGCCATGTTGTCGGGATGCAGCGTACGTCCGGTACCGCCGCCCGATGCAACCGAGAAATATCTCTTTTTCTGATCGGTGCACTCTTTCTTGTAGGTTCCCGCTACAGGGTGCTGAAAACGGGTCGGGTTGGTCGAGTTGCCGGTGATTGAAACGTCAACGCCCTCGTGGTGCATGATGGCAACGCCCTCACGAACGTCATCGGCGCCGTACACGCGGACCTTCGCTTTATCGCCGTTTGAGTATGCGGTCTCTTTTACGATGGTAAGTTTACCGCTATAGTAGTCAAATTTGGTCTGCACATAGGTAAAACCGTTGATGCGCGAAATAATGAACGCGGCATCTTTGCCCAGTCCGTTGAGGATGACACGAAGGGGCTCGTTGCGCACTTTGTTCGCAGACTTTGCGATACCGATCGCGCCTTCGGCGGCTGCGAAAGATTCGTGGCCCGCGAGAAACGCGAAACACTTGGTCTCGTTGCGAAGCAGCATCGCGGCGAGATTTCCGTGTCCGATACCGACTTTGCGGTCATCGGCGACCGAGCCCGGTATACAGAACGCCTGAAGGCCTTCGCCGAGTACTTCAGCGGCCTCGGGAGCGGTCTTTATCCCCCGTTTAATGGCCATAGCCGCGCCGACGATGTATGCCCAGCAGGCGTTTTCGAAGGCGATTGTCTGAATGCCTTTTACGAGATTATAAACATCAATTCCTTTATCGTCACAGATCTTTTTTGCCTCTTCAATAGACTTGATGCCGTCTTTCGCGAGGACGGCTTCGATCTGTTTAATGCGTCTTTCGTAGCTTTCAAATAAGGCCATCTTGTTTCCTCCGTATATTATTCGTGGCGCGGATCAATCTTCTTGACCGCTTCATCAAAACGACCGTATGTCGATGTGGCTTTTTTCAACGCTTCATTCGCGTCGGTTCCCTTTTTGACGAAATCCATCATCTTGCCGAGGTGAACGATCTCGTAGCCTATGACCTGCTCGTCCTTGTCAAGGCCGAGTTTGCTGACATAGCCCTCGGCAAGCTCAAGATAGCGGACGCCCTTGGCCTTTGTGCTGAAAATGGTACCGACCTGGCTGCGAAGGCCCTTGCCCAGATCCTCGAGTCCCGCACCGATGGGAAGTCCCCCCTCGGAGAAGGCGGTCTGTGTGCGGCCGTATACGATCTGCAGAAAAAGTTCGCGCATTGCGGTATTGATCGCGTCACAGACAAGGTCTGTGTTGAGTGCTTCAAGAATCGTCTTGCCGGTCAGAATTTCACCCGCCATTGCCGCAGAGTGTGTCATGCCCGAGCAGCCCAGCGTCTCGACGAGCGCCTCTTCGATGATGCCGTCTTTGACGTTGAGTGTCAGCTTGCACGCGCCCTGCTGCGGCGCGCACCAGCCTACACCGTGTGTAAGACCGCTGATATCCTTGATCTCTTTAGCCTGAGTCCACTTTCCCTCCTGGGGAATAGGAGCCGGACCATGGTTTGGCCCTTTGGCCACACATACCATCTGTTCAACTTCATGTGAATAGATCATGTTTTTCTCCTGTTATTAATGAGGCCTGCGGCAAAACGGCAGAAGGCATTATGTCTGCGGAGTGCGACAGAGGATCAGCCGACTGTGTTCACCTCACCATTTTCGCGGTAAAACCGGCTGCGCATAGCGCCGGGGACAACAAAAAGGGTGAAGATTTATCCGGATTTTACGCAAGGCCTGATAGCCATGTGCTTTCAGGCACATCTGATTGCAGGGGGCTAAAAAATCAAGAACGAAACATGCGGCGGGCCTTCCGTAAACCCGGGGTCCCGACAAATACACAAAAAAGACAATTGAATTTCATAATAATTTTATTTCGGGGTGGTATATATGCCGCAAAACAGATATCGGATGGTGGTCGCAAATGAACGGGTTGATGGAACATGAAAAAAGCAAAATAAATGCGGGAAGAAGCGTCAAGAGAATAACAAGGAAACCGATAAAGGGCGAGCTGATCGGAAAGATTGCCAGCAGTTTTTATTATACATATGAAAATTCAACTATTGACAATGTCGCCAGCGAATTGCTCGAAGACGAGAAAATATTCAGTATCGCGGTGGTGGATGATGAAAACAGGGCGAAGGGAATTATACTGCGCAATAAGCTTTTCGATCTTCTGAGCAAACCCTTCGGACGGGATCTTCACACAAGAAAGCCGATAATTACGATCGCCTCGGCGGTCGAGCAGATCTTTGAAAAAAAAAGCATTTTTGCCATCGCTGAGAATCTTTCAGAAAATCTGGATCCCCACACTACTGTTCACTACATACTCACCAACGAGCGAAAACAGTTTTCTGGAATTTTCTCAAGCCGCGATATTCTGATGTATTTATCAGAGATCACAAAGAAGGATATCGTTCTGGCAAAGAAGCTGCAGTCCGCGATCGTGAGGGATGAATACGAAATAATCACCGCGTCGACCAGAATAACCGGCTGCTCGAAAATGGCGAAGGGCCTCGGCGGCGATTATTACGCGGTAAAGAAGACCGGCGAACACGAGTGGATCTGCATGCTCGCGGATGTCTCTGGCAAGGGAGTTGCCGCCTCGCTGCTCTCTGTCACGCTGGGGGGCATGGCCTCGATCTATGATTTTTCGCGGGGATTGCGTGATTTTATCGTATCGATCAATGATTACATTTTCAACTCGTTCGAGCCCGGCACTTTTGTGACAGGTGTATTCGTAAGCTTTAATGACCTGGACGGAAAGGCGGTCATCTATGATATGGGGCATTCGTACTCGTATGTGCTGCGGGGAAACAGGGTCAATCAGGTTAAGGGATCGAAGACAAATATCCCGTTGGGAATCTCGGAGAATATCGATCCCCAGTGTGCGACGATAACTCTCGAAGAGGGGGATGTTTATCTTGTCGTTTCGGACGGAATAGAAGAGCAGACCGACGTAAACGATAACGAATACGGTATATCAAGGTTTCTCAAAATACTGATGAATAATCTTGATGAACCGGTAGAGACTCTTCACAAACGTGTTTATTCGGATATCAAACTTTTCAGAAAGGGGCAGGCGATCGGCGATGATATGACCTTTGTCGTTTTACAGAAAAAAACGGCCCGTGAATGATGAGAGTTTGATTTTTGACGTGTGTAATGCAAACCGGAGGGCAATCTGAATTGTGGTCAGAGCCGGGAGCGCCGTTTCCCGTGAGGGTCGAAGGATTACTTGTCGCGTAAGCTGAGATAATGGTGCAAGGCCCCGCCGGCGGGACGATAGCAATCAGTATGCGGATTCGCAACAGTTTTGACCGCAAATTCTCATCGCCTGAGATATGGTTACAGGTTTTGAGAACGTGCCGATTTCGTTATACAACTGATCTGAAGATATCGCCCGTGTACAGTGCACTGGGCAGTATCTCGCACTCGGCCCAGCAGCCGGTGCAGTTTCTGACCCACTTGCGTTTTTCTTCCGCCGGTTTTCCGTACCAGAGATCTTTGAACTGCTGAGTATAAATATTCCCCACTTCAGAAGAGTTGAACTGACAGACGGGAACGGTTCCGTCGGGGTATATTCTCATATGAGACGAGAGGGCGACGCAGCGCGGGTTTGGCGACTCGATATTCTTAACAAGACGGTTCTTTAATCCCCTGAGATAGTAGCGTTTGGCGATTCTCTCGGCCGGCGAATAGTGAACAAGACCCCGGGCGGACTGATCTATTAAATATTCGATCTCTTTCTCTGTGAAATCGCCGAAGGGCTGAAAGCGGACATCCTTGACGGTGCTTCTTTCCCCCCCCTGCGGGGCGCTGTAGGTTGCGCTTTCTTTGTACGCGACTATCAGATTGTTGTTGATGCCGAAGGGCCGCAGATACTCTCTCAGAGCGAAATACTCATCAATGCCCTCGCGCCCCACAACCGTCTGGTTTACTGAAATATGAAGGTTCAGTTTTTTTCTGAGCGGGGCCAGGTACCTGAGAGTGGTATTCACACGATCCCATGCAAATTCGACACCTCGCACGCGGTTGTGTGTCTGCTTCATCCCGTCGACGGATAACAGAAGAAACAGCGGCATACGCCGGTTGCGGTTTTCGGTAAAGCTGATGATGCGATCCGAGAGAATTCCGTTTGAGGTAATATGCAGAAGTGAAGGGCGCTGGTGCACTCTGACGCTTTCGGCAATCATCCCGATATCTCCGCGCACAAAGGGCTCGCCGCCTGAAAGGCGGACAATATCCATCCGGGGAACTTTTGAGAGCATTGTATCGATCTGCGATGCGTCGAGCTCGGGCTGATCCTCTTTTTTCCACGAATCGCACATGATGCAGCGGGCGTTACACCTGAAGGTGACGATGTAAGTGAGCATTGAGGGGGGCGTCACCGCTCCGCAGCGGTTGGCGGCGGCATTTATCAGAAATGAAACTGGATTCACGTAAATATTTCTCCTATGCAAAATAAAATTTTAAGATGCGCTCCGGTAGAGATCCTCTTTCATCTGCGGCGGTTCGATCATGCGGCTGATGATCGAGCAGGCGGCCGCGTTTCCGCAGATACGTTCCCTGTCGATGCGATTCGAGTATGCGGAAAGATTCGATAGAAAATGACGCAGAATATCCGGCGTTACACTATCGAGAGAATAATCGATCCCCGCGCCCGACTGAGCCAGAAATCTGCCGTTAATTTCCTGCTCGAAATTATCAGGCTCGGGCATCGCCAGCACCGGTTTACCCAGATACATCGCTTCGCCGACAAGCTGGTTTCCCGCAGTGGAGACAAGACACGAACATGATGCGAGGTCTTCGAGAAAAGTGAACGGAGAGATGAGTTTGAATTCGAGATTACCGTGCCGCTCGTTCGCTTCGTTATTGTAAATTATGATTCGACGATTCAGCGAATTGAGCGCGGTGAGAAGTTTTTTGTCAGAGAATCTTCGAAGGTATACGAGAATACTTCCGTTATCGCCCGGTGTAAGCGACCTGATTTTTTTATTCAGAAAGACCCCCACCTGAAAGACATCTTTCAGAAATGGCTTCAGGGGGGGGAAGTAAAACGAAGATACTATCGTCTTGACCTGTTTCCGGTAAAAAAGATTAATCGCACTGCCCATCACCGCTGCCCGCTGCTGAAGGAGCGGCGGCAGCGATGAGAGATCGTAGGTGAGAAGAAAATGCTGATGGTTGATGCTGATATAGGGAAGCTGGCAGCGTTCGGCCGCCTTCGGAAGTGCCGGCTCGAAATCGGTGATGATGAGTTCCGGTTTCTCCCGGTCGATATCACGGCAGAGGTCTTTGACCAGCTTAGAAGATCTGATATAGTAATCTATCGCCTTCAGTGCGGTTATTCCGTAATCGAGGCGTTTGCGTTCATTATAATGAAACATGAGGCCCGGTATACGGATCACTTTGACCGACCGAGAGGTGCGGTAAAGCGGTTCAAGCATATCGTAGGCGTGTCCGGGCGCATATACTGTGATATCATGCAGACTGTGAAGATCATCGATGATGCATCGCGCGCGCGAGGCATGTCCGCGCCCTTCGCCCGATAAGCTGTAAAATATTTTTGCCATGACTACCTGCCAGTGAACGGACAAAAATTGAATACTGTTGACTGAATATTGCCGTTACTCTGGAAATATGAGCTTTCAGAGGGATCGTTGTCAAAAATAATTTAATTAAATCATATATATTAAATGTTAAGACGAGATAAGGCTTTTGTTAACCAGGTCTCTCTTAGCCGATTATTTACAATATATTCTTATTATGTTTAAGACCGCAAAGCGGGACATCATTATAGTCAAACCGTAATGAGTAACCGGAGTCAGAACGATCCCGTCACTCTGCAGTTGCGGTAAATATGTTCAGAGACATGAGGTGGTGATATGAGCGGAAAACCCTTTGTCCATTCGGATGAACCGGGGAAACTGGTAATCCAGTTCGCCGACAATGAACTCAATCTATTCAATATTGATGAAGTTGCAAAATCATACGGCATTTTGCTGGGTTCACTGAAAAACAGAAGCGGGGACATCTGTTTCGATCTTGCAAACGTCCGCTCGATAGACTCTTCTGCGGCGGCATTTCTCGTGCGCTCGCATCTGTCTGCGAAAAAAACCGGAAGCAAACTGAGACTGATCAATATCTCTGATAACATCAGAAGAACCCTGGAATACGCCAATCTGCTCAATGATTTTGTTCTTATAGAATCATGAATCAGAGATGAAAAGTATCTGGAAGAAAACCGGTATTCGCGTAAAAATCATTCTTATCGGATCTCTGCTGATCTGCGGGTTCTCTGTGTCGATTCTGGTTTACTTTATCCCCCAATTCAGGAACCTCATCATTGAAAGCAAAAAAGAGAATATCAGAGAGCTCGTGAATTTCGCTTCGGTTATTACGGAGAATTACTACCATGAAACCGAAATGGGCAAGCTCACTACTGAAGAGGCGAAGCTGAGAGTCTTTTATGAGCTGTCTAAGATTTCGTTCGGCGAAAAAAACAATCAGGATCACTTCGTTGTTCTTACACTTGATTGCGTGCTCCTTGTAGATCCCTTCCGTTCTGAACTTATCGGAACAAACCTGAGCGGATACACCGACGCAGGGGGGCGCCGCATCTTTGCCGAAATGGCCGATATTGCGAAAGGCGGCAGGGACGGCACGGGCGCAAAAGACGGATATATATTGCACAAAGACAGATATAAATCCAGGACAGGAAGTTCTGCTGAGAAGATCTCGTATGTGAAAGCCTTTGAGCCGTGGGGATGGTATATAAGTGCCGGGGTCTACCTGAGTGAAGTCGACAGGCAGATAAACGCGGTTTCGTTGAAAATTTTACTGGTTACCATCGCGATTATCACTGTTGCCGCAATTCTTCTGTTTATTACTTCCACCGCAATTTCAAGGTCAATCGTCATTCTGACTAACAGCTTCGCGCATCTGGATATCCGCACTGTCCTCAAGACTGATATGGAGGATGAGACCGGTAAAATGGTGAAGTACTTCAACAACTTCATTTCTACCATAAAAAGTGTGGTTACAGATGTGAGAAGTTCAGCCTCGCAGGTCGCATTGTCGGCGAAGGAAATGTCGACAATGGCGAACAAATTCACGCAGAATACAAAAGAGCAGAGCCGGACGACCGATTTGATCAGCTCGACGATAAGAAATATTACCGATGAAATGGACAATGTTTCAAGAGAGATCGAAGGTGAGTTCGAGTCTCTTAACTGTCTCGTGGTCGATATGGAAGAGCTTTCAGAGATGATAAACGTGGTCGAACAGGAGACCAGTGCCGCAAAACAGGCGATCGACGCGATTACCACGCAGGCAAAGACCGGTGACAGCGCCCTTCAGAAGATGAATGAGATCATGCATAAAAGTTACCTGAGCTCACAGGAGATGACCAGCATCATCAAAATTATCAATGAGATATCCGAGCAGATAAATCTTCTTTCACTGAACGCGGCGATCGAGGCCGCGCGTGCCGGTGAAAAGGGGCGGGGATTCGCCGTGGTAGCCGACCAGATTTCAAAACTTGCTGAAGAGACTTCACTGAGTATCAGCGCTATCAGCAAGCTTGTTAACGAGAATAAGGTTCATATCTACGAAAGCAATGAGCATACAGAAATGACGATCTCGAACATTTCAAGAATCATTCAGAGCGTCGGCTCGCTTGACTCGATGATCAGCGGGATATCAGATAAAATGAAACAGCAGGTGGGGACAAAAGAGAATGTTTCGACGGTAATAAAAGAGATAAAAGATAAATCTGACGGGATAAGAATGGCGACAAAGGTGCAGAAAATCGCTATCGCTGAAATAAACGGGCATATCAGGCAGATTACCAGCGGCACTCAGCAGATTGCCGTCGGTTCAGAAAATCTCACGGCCGCCGTTGAAGAGGTTTCGGCCATGTCCGAAAGCCTGAAGCAGAATATCGAGATATTCAAAATATGAGTCTGCCACAGCGGACTGAAGTAACGGAACGATATACGGCAGATGAACGACAAGTGGAAAAAAATTACCGAAGATCTTGATTTCGCTTTTCAGCCTGTGGTGAGCGTGGTGACGGGTAAGCTCGCGGGCGTCGAGGCTTTGCTGCGTAATTATGAAAAATATTATTCCACCATTCACGGGCTCTTCGATGCGGCCTTTGAAGAGAAGATGCTGTACCCGCTTGAGCTGTTTCTTCGAGAAAGGGCGATAGAGAAGTTCTCACAGATAAATGCCGGTAACGATATAAAGCTTTTTTTCAATATAGACAACAGGGTCATGATGATGCCGGATTACGAACCGGGAAAAACCCTGCTGCTTCTCGAGAAATTCGGCATCACACCCGTCTCGGTATGTTTTGAAATATCAGAAAAACATGAGATCATAAATCCGGGAATTCATTCGGTGCTGCAGAATTACCATGAGCAGGGCTACAGTATCGCTATCGACGATTTCGGTGCGGGATACTCGGGTGTGAACCAGATGTATTACGCTGAACCCGATTATCTCAAGATCGACAGGTTTCTCGTTCAGGGAATACACACGGACAGAAGAAAAAAGCTCATAGTGTCAAATGTGGTAAATCTGGCGCATACTCTCGGCATTCAGGTTATAGCCGAGGGGATAGAGTGTTCCGAGGAGCTTTGTGTCTGCAGAGAAATCGGCTGCGAGTTCGTACAGGGGTACTATATCCAATACCCGCAATCGGACGTGAGGAATCTTTCTCTGCAAAATCAGACAGTGATAACTTTTGTGTCTGAGAAACGCAAGTATGAGGGAAGTGACCGCCCCCTGATTCTGCAGCAGATAGAGCAGATCGTGCCGGCGAATATCGAAACCGATTCTGTCGAAGAGATTCTCGAATATTTTCAGAAGAATGATTCACTCAATTTTATCCCGCTGGTCAACGCTCATTATGAACCTGTTGGAATTCTTAAAGAGAGTGTGATCAAGAAGTATCTTTATTCGCCGTACGGGCGCGACCTTCTGCGCAACCGGTGTTTCAGCGGGCATCTTACGGATTTCTCTGAAAAGAGCCCGGTCTGTGACATCGGGATGAGTATAGAAAAAGTGATAGAGATTTTCAGTCTTGATCCGAACAACTTCGGAATAATGATTACCGAAGGGGGAAGATACCGGGGATTCTTGAGTGCGCACGCGCTGATTGCGATAATCAATGAAAAAAATATCTCCTATGCGAGAAACCAGAATCCGCTTTCGAGGCTGCCGGGGAATATGGCAATAAATCAGCAGCTTGCATCCCTCGAGGGAAGCGGTGTCATCTGCTACTTTGATTTTGACAACTTCAAGCCCTTCAACGACAAATTCGGCTTCCGCATCGGTGACAGAGCAATTCTGATGTTTGCCGATATCCTGTCGCGTTTTGCCTCGTCATGTGACGCTTTCGCTGGACATATCGGCGGGGATGACTTCATTCTTATCAGAAATGAGGTGAGAGACATCAGCAAATTCAGGTCACTGGTAGATCAGTATGTCATAAGGAGTTTTTGCTCATCGGCAGAGACCCTTTATGATGATGAGTCTCGCAGCAGAAGATATATTCTCGCGCAGTCGCGCTCGGGTGAAATGACGAAGTACGATCTGCTTACCGTCAGCTGCGTCATCGTGAATCTGACAGAAAGCGAAAAGAATCCCGACTCTCTTTCACTGAGAATTGCCCAATTCAAGAAAGAGGCGAAATGGTCAGCAGAGAAAATCGTTGTTACTTCAATTTGAATAATACTGTTCAGATGCTTTTTCGCACGGTCTTGTCGTGAGTATTAAATCGATTGCATGAGACGGGCGAAAACACCCGGCGGCAGGGGCAACGCCGCGGTGCGGTGACTCTTTACAGATGAAAGGGGGAAGCCGGGGCGCAACTCATTTGCATAATCCGTCAAGATACGAAAGTCCCCGGCAGCTTTCATGACGATGGATCGTAAAATCGAGGTTGCCCGCACGTATCGAATACTCGGTCACATCGCGAAATTCACTGCTTGCCCTTTTCGCGATACCGTCGATATTGGCTGAAGGAATATACAGATAGCCGTACTTATGAATCGGATATCTTCTGAAATCACCCGCATTGCCTCTGGTGATTATGACAAGCTCTTTCCCGCTGCGAAGATGAAGCGTTCCCGCGAGGCAGGGGCGCAATATCAGCTCAAAGAGTAATTCCACAACTCCCCGCTTTCTGTACCTGACGGCAGTTTGCCCGTGATAACCGATGATCCGCAAGCCGCTTTCCCTTCTTTTTATCGCGGCGGCAAGACCATTGAAAAAGAAACCGAAATCATCGTCTATTTCCACAATCTCTTCAATCTTGGAATTATCACTGCCGTGGGTGATTTTATCACGTATGATCCGGGTGAGTTTCTGCATGACCGGCTCGGATGCCGAATTGAACTTCACGGTGTGACAGCCCTCCTTCGCATGAATATCGAATTCGCCGCGAAGCAGATCGATTGAGTACCCGACCGCGATAAGCGAAGTATAGGCGATTCTTGTCCCGTTGACGGCGCCCTGATCATAGCGCAGCAGGTGTAGATAATCCTCATAGAGGCCGATGACGCAGTCGTACATGATCATTCCCGGTTTAAGGCTTCTTCTTTCCGCATCCACCGGAATTTTGATGAGCATCAGGGCGGATTTGCTTCTGTCGACATGTTCGTCAAAGACCGGAGGTATCGGATACCGGTCGTCAATTTCGTAGATCCACGGGCCGAATGCGTCATATTCGCTGATTTTCTGATTCATAATTATACCGTAATGTTTAATTTTCCCATCAAGGAGTGACGGATATAAGCTGATAGTGCGGTTTGCGATTTGTTTGGAACTTCCTTGTGGTAATTGGGTATTCTATCTTGCTCTCATCGCTTAAAAAAAGGTCAATCAATTCGCACAGTGCTATAGTTAACAATGTGAATAGTTCATTACCTGTGCCGCTCCCGCCGCCCGATAATGAGGAGACCTCACATCCGGAAAACATCATTGCCAAACAGAACGGCAGCAATCCGGAAAACAAAATTTTTGTCACTTGTCTCATACAGAGCCATCCTATTTTAATAATTTGTTTACTATTGATTTCACTTTATCCGTAAAGGCAATTCAATACGAACAACGTGAAGCAATTGTTTTCCTGATTATTTATCCCGGACATCACTCGGCGAGAAACTATTAATTTTCATGTGTCCATATTGAGCGCACAATTTCTTAAAGCCACCAATTGCAGACAACACTGACATATGAGCATGTCAATTAGTAAATGATATAAATATATGAATTATAGATGAAATTGTCGGGTAACAGAAGGCTTGTTACAGTGGCGGAAACGAACTGTAATGACAGCTCCCGGGATGCGACAGAAAAACATCTGTGCATCTCAAGGAAGGATGAATTAAAATTTGTTCGGAGATTAATACACACTGCGGCTCAAAGAAGGGTGCTGCATTTGAGTTGGTGAGGGGTGAGGGCTGCGCGGCAATCAGGCAGCCCTTGTGTCCGGTTGAGAGTTCACCCTGAGGGGGCGCACTGTCTGCGACCCCTCATACTTGGTGATCAGAAGCTGTAGCTCAATCCCGTGGTGAAGGCGTAATCTGCGCCGATGGGTTTGCCGTACGAGTATTCGACGAAGGCGTACATCGGGTCGCTGAACTGGTAGTTGACCCCGGCGCTGCCGTAGAACTTTTTCTCCCAGTCCCTTCCGCCGGTGGAGTAAATGGTTCCGAATCCGTAGTCGTAGGTCACCCCGACTGCGGTATTGAGTTCATCGATTTTGTTGTCAGTGCGGTGCTCGGCCATCAGAAGAAGGGTGAGTTTTTCAAAGAGGGTGTAGCCGACCACGCCGCCGAAGATGCTCTCCTTGTATGCGGGCGATACGCTGCCGTCTTCGGCGGTGACGCTCTCGGCTTTATCGTTTGCGAATATTGCGCCGGCTCCCGCGCTGATAGCTCCGGCAGTAAATGTTCCCGACATTTGATACATCAGCTCTTCATCGCCTGATACCGTCGCGCCCTTATTGTAGTGCTTGAGCTGGCCGTTGAGCTGAGCGCCGAAAAACTCGGGTGAAGAGTACGCGATCGAGTCGCCTCTTGCCGCGTTTGCCCCGGCATCGTATCCCACGTATCCGTAATTTTCCATCAGGTCAAGATTTGAGCCGACTGCGGTGTAGTACACCGAGTCGAAATTTCCCAGAGTCACTTTGCCGAAGGTGGTATCGAAGCCGACGTAGGTGTTGCGAAGGTCGTTGAAGACCTGTTCGGTGTTCCTTTCGCTCGCGTCATATCTGAACTCGGCTTTCGCGAAGACGCTCAGCTGCTGGCTCACCTTTGATGAAGTATCCACGCCGATGCGCGAGTAGTTACCGCTGAATTGTCCCTCTCCGGCATAATCATAGATGAAGTTCATCTTTCCGTAAAAATCCAATTTAGCCTTTTCATCTTCGTTTAAGGTCATGCCGAAGGCGGAAACCCTGCCGAAGATCACCGCGATGAGGGCTGACAGTGCTAAACATCTCTTTTTCATTTGAAACCTCTCTGTTAAGTAGTATGGACTGACAATAATTCCAATGTACACGGGAAACCACTGTCGGATATCATGCAGTATAATCCAGTGAATATCAAAAAAAATCGAAGTATTCCAGAATTTTTACAAAGCGGAATTGTAACGGGAATTGAGGGCAGGCGAATTCAATAAGGGAAAATCGAATAATTAAAGGCTGATTTTTCGAGGTGACCGTAATTCAGAGGGGGCCCCGGCAAACCGCCTTTAGCCTGAGCATAGTCACGGGTTTCATGGCAAATACTCGAGCCCCGCGTTGAAAAGGCCGATTCCTTGAGATTTCAAGAAGTGATTAGTGACCGGTCAGATGGTGAATAAGTAGTGAGAATAAAAAGGTTGTATGATACAACAATTATTCTTGACAATATCCCCCGGCACCCGAACATTGCGGCATGAACAATGAAGATGTAATCAGCGACAAATATCTCAGATGTCTCGAGGATATCGGCAAGCTTCTCTACAAGACATCCAATATTTTTCAGGCGATCGAGAAAGAGTTCGTCAGAAAGCAGAATATCTCGACTTCGCAGGCGACGCTGCTGATTATGATTCTCGGCAGAACGGGCGGCGAAATGAACATGACGGATATCATATCGGAGATGAACCTCGAGAAAAGCACCGTCACCCGGCTTATCGACTCGCTTGTCGAAAAAAATTACGCCGCGAAAATACGTAATCCGCAGGACAGGCGCGAACTTGCTGTCTCGCTAACCACGTCCGGAAAAAAATACGCGGCTGAACTCAGGCAGACGAGAATGGATTATTACCGGAACATCCTCAAGCGGCTGCCGAAGGGAAAGGTGCGCGAAGTGATGAATGCATTCGAAATGGTCGCCGATGCTTTTGATGCGGGTATGCGGTAGTCGTAGATATTAATGTCGGGATAAAGCAGTTTTCTGATCAGTGAGGGGCGGTTGACGAGGCAATCAGGGTTAACTGCGGTTGCGGCACTTTCAAAGCGATTCGGGCGGCGCTAATGTGCGTTCGCTGCAGCGGGGGGGGGAAGCCGTGATTTATGAGTGCAATCCATTTGAGAAAAATATATATTAACAATAGTTGTAAGATACAACAAAAGAGGTGCAGATGGAAAAAATTTTCTTTGAGACGGAATCGTTTAAAAACAGTTTTAATGAAGTCAACATCGATGAGATCCTGCATCAGCGGCAGACCCCCTTTTTTCTTTATTCGGGCGAGGCCCTTGAGGCAAGATACGTTTTTATTAAAAATTGTATTCAGTGGAAGGATGTCTCTGTTTTCTATGCAATGAAGGCAAATTATAATCCTGATATCCTCGGGCTGCTGATGCGGGCGGGGTGCGGAATCGATGCGGTGAGTCCGGCCGAGGTCTTTCTGGCGCTGCGCTGCGGATTCGCGCCCGAAAAGATCATCTTCACATCGAATAACACCACCTCGGCTGAGATCGACGAGATTTATGAAACAGGTGTCCTCATCAATATTGATTCACTTTCTCGTCTGGAGAAGTTCGGCAATGCTCACCGCGGGGCGAAGATCTGCCTCAGGTTCAACTGTGATGTCGTTGCCGGTGAGCATCCCCATATCATGACCGGCGGCACAAAAACCAAATTCGGAATTCTTCTATCGGACAAAACCAGAGCGCTTGAGATCTGCGGCCGTTATAATCTCACCGTGACCGGCGTACACAATCATACCGGCAGCGGCATTGCCGATAAATCGAAACTGATCGAGAGTATGAAAAATCTGCTGTCGATCCTCACCCCGCAGGATTTCCCCGATCTGGAGTTTGCCGATTTCGGCGGGGGGTTCAAAGTCCCCTATCATCCCGGCGAGAAGGAGGTCGATTATGACTCTCTGGGCAGCGCAATGGGCGAACTCTTTACGGATTTCTGCGCCGGCTTCGGCAGGGATCTGCACCTCTATATCGAGCCGGGAAAATTTATGACCTCGGACTGCGGCCTTTTTATCGTGCAGGTCAATACTCTCAAAGACAATCGCGGCCGTCTCATCGCCGGGGTAAACTCGGGCTTCCCCCATCTTATACGGCCGATTCTGTACCACGCCTACCACCATATCGTCAATCTGAGTAACCCCGCGGGTGAACAGAAAGTCTACGATGTCTGCGGCAACATCTGCGAATCGGGCGACTGTTTCGCTGTCGATCGCGAGATCGCTGAAATAAGGGAAGGGGACTATCTTGCGATAATGAACGCGGGGGCCTATTGCCACGCGATGGCTTCGGTCTACAATCTGCGTCCGATTCCCGCTGAAGTGTTTCTCTATAAAGGCAGTATCAGTGCCTCCGGTGCGATTTCGAACAGAGGGCTTGCCGATGCGATTTATGACAACTACTACGGGCGATCCTGACGGGAGGCATAATTCATTAAGTGTGATCGCTTCAGCAACCTTCCCCCCGCCGAAAATCATGGGCGGGGCGCCACCTCTTTTAAATATGGGGCCTCGAATAAGTACACCATATTAAAATTTTACCGCACTCTTCACAGGAATTTTCCGAGGCCCGAGTTGGAAAGAGTATTCACCGGAGATTCACATACTAAATAAACAACTTCTTTATAAATTCTTCACATCCGGTGAATAATCATTCTGATGAGATAACAGTATTAGATACCGCTGTAAAATGATCGCCGCGGCACAAATGAGGAAATACATCGTGTCTCGAATATCGCGGGAGAGTTGACTATGAAAGTTCACAAGAGCATTATTCAGGATATTCTGATCGAGAAATTTTTCCTGGTGGTCGCGTTGAGCTGTCTTCTGATACTTTTTCTGATAATGGTGTTTCTGTTCAAAGAGGGGCTGCCCATCTTCAGAACTGAAAGCGTTAAGGATTTCTTTTTGAGTACCGAGTGGTATCCGACCAGCGAAAACCCGAGATTCGGCGTTTTCTCGCTGGTAACCGCGTCGGTCGCGGTGACTCTGCTTGCTTCGCTTTTCGCGGTGCCGCTGAGTATCGCGATTGCGGTCTACATGTCCGAAATGGCTTCCCCCCTCATGCGCGAAATAATCAAGCCGACAGTCGAAATCATCGCGTCGATCCCCTCTGTGGTCATCGGTTTTATCGGCATGGTGGTGGTTGCACCCTGGCTGCAGAACACCTTCAAGCTCGATTCGGGCCTTAATCTCTTTAACGCGGCCCTGATGCTGGGATTCATGGCAATCCCCACGATCGCGAGCATCAGTGACGATGCACTCTCTTCTGTGCCGGTGTCGCTCAAAGAGGCCTCGTACGCGCTGGGCGCGAACAAGTGGCAGACAATATTTTTCATTACCCTGCCGGCAAGTCTCTCGGGGGTCTGGACGGCGGTGATTCTCGGCATTTCGCGGGTTATCGGCGAGACGATGGTTGTTCTGATGATCGCGGGGGGATCGTCCCGCCTGCCAAATTCGATCTTCGCTCCTGTACGGCCGCTGACTTCGAATATCGCCGCAGAGATGGCCGAGGCCCCCGTGGGAAGCGACCACTATCACGCGCTTTTCGCGATAGGAATAATTCTTTTTTTCATAACCTTCGTTTTCAATCTGTTCGCCGATTATCTGTCCAATAAATACAAGTTTAAAACAAACTGAAAATTGTAGAATGGGAATCACATGAAAAGAAAAGCTGATGTCATAGAATTTGCCGTTTTTACCCTGATAAGAATTCTCACCTTCGGCGTGATTTTCGCCCTCGTGTTTATGCTCGCATTTATTGTGAAAAACGGCATCTCCGCAATCACACTTGATTTCTTTATAAAAATGCCCGAAAATCAGATGCGCGGCGGGGGCATCATGCCCGCGATAGTCGGAACCGTCCTGCTGATGGCCGGCTCGGCGCTGGTCTCGATTCCCGTGGGTATCGCGACTGCCGTCTACCTGAATGAGTACGCGCGAAGTCCGCGCGTGGTCAAGATAATCAGGATATGCATCAATAACCTTGCGGGTGTTCCTTCGGTGGTATTCGGCCTTTTCGGTTTGAGCCTTTTCGTAATCTTTCTTGATTTCGGTACGTCGATTCTGGCGGGGTCGCTGACCCTCGGAGTTTTGAGCCTGCCGTGATTATCCGTTCAACCGAAGAGGCTCTGCAGACTGTTCCATCCACTTACCGCGAGGCTTCGCTGTCGCTGGGGGCGAGCAGGTGGCAGACTATATCCAAAATAATACTTCCCAACGCGCTGCCCGGGATTCTTACGGGTGTGATGCTCTCTCTGGGAAGATCCGCCGGTGAGACCGCGCCGATCATGTTTACCGCCGCGGCTTTTTTCGCGCCCGATCTGCCGCGCTCGGTTTACAGCGAAGTAATGGCGCTGCCGTATCACATCTATGTGCTCGCAACGGCGGGCCTGCATATTCAGCAGACCCGTCACCTTCAGTACGGTACGGCAATTGTCCTTATTCTTCTGGTTCTGTTGCTCAACTCTTCGGCGCTGATCATGAGATACCGTTTTAAAAACCGTCTCAAGCGATAATCACTGAAAACATTGAGCCCGATGTATCCGATTCAACTTTGATTTCCCAGCCGAGTATAAGGGCCGCGTGCTTGACGATTGAAAGGCCGAGGCCCGTGCCGCCGGTCTCGCGTGAGCGGCTCTTGTCGACGCGGTAGAAGCGCTCGAAGATCCTTCCGATAGAGTCAGAAGGTATGCCGATTCCGGTATCCCTGATATCGACAATGTATTTATCCCCCTCAATGCGGCTTTCAATAAAGACCTTACCCCCGGGGCGGTTGTAATTGATCGCGTTGTCGATGAGATTAAAAAAAGTCTCTTCTGCGAGAAACTTGTTGCATCTGGTCTTGTGCGAGGATGTGCCGAGGGATGGCAGAAGTACCACCTCTTTCTGCTGCGCCTTGTGCTCGAGAATACTGACACATCCTGAAAGAAGTTCATCCAGAACGACATACTCGGCGAAAAACTCGCTTGAGGTTTCGATCATGTTGAGCTTGATGATGTCATTGACAATCGAGTTCTGACGGTCGGCGTTCTCGATGGCTTTCCTGATGAACACCGAGCACATTGCTGTGTCCTTGATGTTCTCTTTTATGGTTTCCAGATAACCCTTGATGATCGTGATAGGTGTCTTAAGTTCGTGCGACATGTTTCCGACGAGTTCGGTTTTCATCTGTTCGATTTTTTTCTTCTCGGTGACATCCCTCAGGATAACAAGTATCCCCTGCAGAATGAATTTCTCGCTGATCGGCGTTATGCAGATGTCATAAACCCGGCCGTTGACGAAAGTGTCATCGAATCTCTGGGTTTCTGAATAGTTAAGGGCGTCTTCGATTTTGCGGTTAAGATTGCGGTTTCTGATCATTTCAAAATAAAGATATCCCGTCGCGGTCAGGTCGGAAATCTCGAGAATTTTGTGAAAGGCGCGGTTCACAATGACTATTTTCTTCTCGCTGTCGATGACCACAATTCCGTCTTCAATACTTTCAATAGTGATCTTGAGTTTGTTCTGCTCAAAAATAAGCAGATCCATTCTTTCGGCAAGCTGCTCAGCCATGTTATTGAGCGAATGCTGGATCATGCCGATCTCGTTGTCGCTGTAGTCAATAATTCTTTTTGAATAGTCGCCTGCGGCGAACTGCGAGGCGAAGCTTATGGTTTCCTTTATGGGCTGGGTTACCGATGAGGTGATGAAAAAAACGATGAGAAACGAGACGATCAGCAGAAACAGGCCGATATAAAACATCGTCGTGCTGACCCGTATGAGATCCTTATTCATCTGCTGCATGGGTTTAGCCAGCCGCAGATAAAAGCGGCCGTAGTTCTGAGCATAGTAAAGCATGTCGGTTTGAATGGATTTGCTGTACCGAATCGAGTGACCCTTTCCCGAGGTTGCTGCCTGCTGGATTTCATCACGGAATTTATGGTTATCCAGAAGGGAGGGATTTGCAATTTCTGAATCGGCAATGACGGTTCCCTCTCTGTCGATGAATGTTATCCTGAGGCCGGTCATTTCGGAGAGATCTCTGATTTCATCAACGATGATTTCATTGTCTATATCGAAGCGATTATATTTTGCGGTTATATACTTTTCAACAAAACGCGTCTTTCCCTGCATCTCATCGAGTGTGATGGTCACATGAGCGTCTTTAATCAGTCGTGTGAAAACAAACAGAAGAAGGAAAATGGAGAACATTATCAGAATCGAAAATGCCGTTGAGATCTTGCGGCCGATTGTGTTTTTCATTGGGGCTGATCCTTGATGCCGTAGCCGACGCCTGAGAATGTCTTGATGACGTGTTTGTAGGGGCCGAGCTTTCTGCGAAGATTCATGACATGAACATCGACAGTTCTGTCGATGACGTAGACGTCATGGCCCCTGATGCTGTCGATAATGTTGTCGCGCGTGAAAATCTTGCCGGGGTTTGCCATAAACATTTCAAGAATACCGAATTCAGTTTTGGTCAGCTCGACTTCACTTCCGTCAACTTTAAGGGTGTAATTCTCGGGATTTATCTCGAGACCCTTATATTTTTTTACCTCGGCTTTCTGCACGACGGGCGCGGGCTTTTCGGATCTGCGCAGCACCGCCTTGATTCTTGACTTGAGTTCCTTCATGCTGAACGGCTTGCTGATGTAATCATCCCCCCCCAGCTCGAGCCCGAGTATTTTGTCAAACTCTTCGGTTTTTGCTGATAGAAAAATTACGGGAATGTTTTTATAAGTTTCAGAGGCACGTATTTTCTTGCAGAAATCGTAACCGTCCATCCCCTGCATCATAATATCAAGAATGATCAGATCGGGAGTGACCTGAGCAAGCCTGGCCAGTGCCGACTCGGCCGAGGTAAAAATGAAAACCTCATAACCCTCGTTTGTGAGGTTGACGTTGAGGATCTCCAGAATATCTTTTTCATCATCGACGGCAAAAATAATTTTTTTCATTCACTTAGTCCTCAGGATTTCATGTGGCGAATATCGATCCCCTCAATGTAATAAATTATACGCTCGGCGATATTTTTCACATGATCACCGATTCTCTCAAGGCCTTTTGCCGACATGATGAGCCCCAGCGATCGGGTCATATCCTGAGGATTTTCTGACATATATGCAAACAGTTTTCTGAATATCTGTAAATTCATCTCGTCAATCTGCTTGTCCATTTTGATGACTTCGGCGGCTTTGGTGACATCCCTTGCGATCATCGCCTCGAAAGCGCGTTTGATCATGCTGATGCTGATCGATGCCATGCCCGGCAGGTCTACCAGCATATTCACGGGATGACACTCTTTCAGTTTAATGGTCTCTTTCGCGATATTGGAAGCAAGGTCTCCTATCCGTTCGAGATCAGTATTGATCTTGAGAAATGAGAGCGCAAGCCGCATATCTATCGCCGCGGGCTGTTTTGTCACCATTGCCCTGATGCAGTCGTCATCGATCTCTTTTTCAAGTCTGTCGATCAGCGAGTCGTTTTTTATCACCTCTTCAGCCAGGGGAATGTCGCCATTTTTTAGCGAGTCTGTGGCTTTGGCAATCGACTCGATGACCGCATCAGTCATGTCGAAGATTTTGTGCTTAATGTTTTCAAGTTCCTGTTCAAGAAGGGTTATCATTTATTGCTCCGTTGAAATAAAGTATACTCATTTTCAAAGTTCCTGCCGGCGTGCGCGTGCCGTGAACTTTGTGCCGGTATCAACCGAATTTTCCGGTAATATAATTCTCTGTCATCTCAAGATCCGGCTTGGTGAAAATCTTTTCGGTTTTGTTGACTTCGACAAGCTGCCCCAGATAAAAAAATGCTGTGTAGTCACTGACTCTGGCCGCCTGCTGCATGTTGTGCGTGACGATTATTATCGTATAATTTCTCTTCAGTTCGTGAATCAGTTCCTCGATCTTCTGTGTGGCGATCGGGTCAAGAGCCGACGCAGGTTCGTCCATAAGGATGACTTCGGGCTGTATCGCGATCGTGCGGGCGATGCAGAGCCGCTGCTGCTGCCCGCCTGAAAGATTCATGGCCGAGTTATGCAGCCGGTCTTTCACCTCGTTCCATAACGCGGTGGCCTTGAGGGAGCTCTCGACGGCGTGATCAATTTCGTATCTTCTGGTGATACCGTTTATCCTCAGACCGTAGGCTATGTTTTCGTAGATGGTTTTAGGAAAAGGGTTCGACTTTTGAAAGACCATCCCCACCCTTCTTCGCAGGCCGGTAATGTCATAGCCCGGCTTGTAGATTGATTCGCCGTCCAGAGTGATATTCCCTTCAACCTTTGTGCCGGGAATAATATCATTCATGCGGTTGATGCATCGCAGAAGCGTAGACTTTCCGCATCCGGAAGGGCCGATAAAAGCGAGAACCGTATTTTCCTCAACGCTGAGATTTACATCCTTAACGGCCGGCGTTTTGGAATAATAGAAATTCAAATCATTAACGACAACTTTTGCTTTCATAAAATCTGCCTGTTTAATGTTTCAGTACGCATGCGGGCGTTGATAAGCAGCTACGCCTGATTTGAGCGATCTGAATGATCTGATAATTTAAAGTTGCGTTGAATTTATTATAATGAATTTATAAAGAAATTGTTAATTTCCTTATAAATCGCCTGCGCGCAGATTTTACACCGCCGCCCAGTCTCATCGGCTGATGAGCAAAATAAACAATTTCTTCAGAAAAAATTTATCTGTTATTCATATACGCCTCCTAATGTTCACCCGGAACCTAGTTCACCATGACCGTATACCGCAGATCAATCACGGTACACAGAAACAATGATGTGCGGAAACGCGGTTTTGCATAGTTGAACAATTTACGGAGGAAAGGATAAAATGAAGAAAAAAATAACCGGCGCACTTGTTGTGTCTGTGATGCTCATTGCCGGCGCGATTGTGCTCAGCGGGTGTTCAAAAGAAAAGGATGTGGCTGTTGTGGTCAAAGGCTCAACCACTGTTCTTCCCATTACCCAGATAACTGCCGAGGCTTTCAGAAAACAGAGCGGAATTTCCGTTTCGATCGAGGGCAGCGGTTCGGGCAACGGCATCAAGGCGCTCATTGACGGCACCACCGATCTGGGCAGCTCATCACGCGAGATGAAAGAGAAGGAAATCGAAGAGGCGAAAGCGAAGGGAGTGAACGTAAAAGAGATAGTGATTGCCTATGATATGATAGTGCCGGTTGTTCATCCCTCTAATCCCGTGAATGATCTCACACTCGACCAGCTGAAGGGTATTTATGACGGATCGATCAAAAACTGGAACCAGGTGGGCGGCAGCGACGAGACTATCGTGGTCATATCGCGAGACACAAGTTCAGGCACGTACGAGGTGTGGGGCGAATATGTACTGAAGAAAGCCGATGTCACCGCTGACGCGCTTCTTCAGGCATCCAACGGCGCGGTGCTTGCAGCTGTCGGGGGAAATCCCAAGGCGATAGGATACGTCGGTTTCGGCTACATCAACGACTCTATCAAAGCGGTAAGCGTTAACGGAATCAAAGGCACAATTGAGAGCGGACGATCGGGCGAGTATCCTATTTCGCGAAAACTCTACAATTATGTAAATCCCGACAAGATATCAAAAGAAGCGCAGCAGTATCTTGATTTTCTTCTGGGGGATGAGGGACAGAAACTCGTAAAAGAGGCGGGATTTATTCCTTTAAAATAAAAGGGATAATGCGGCGAAGAATTCGTCTTTACAATAATCTGCATCAGGCCCATACGCTGATAGCGCATGAGGCAGATGCATAGGACTCAATTTCACGAAACCTCAATATTAAATTGGGGTTTTTTTTTGAAGTCGACGAACTCCGCATCATACTTTATAGAAGGGCGAGCAGAACAATTTGTGATTTGACAGCTCTCATCTTCTGAAAAGACAGCAGGGAGAATTTATGAGGATTTGGATTTTCGTGCTGTGTTCACTGTTTCTGGCTCCGATAGGGACCCCGGCTCAGCAGACAGTTGCGTATGGTGAATCCATTGAAAAAAGATTCATTCCGCCGCAGGGGTATGAGCGCGTCGAGTCCACCGCAGGCAGTTTCGCCCGCTATCTCAGAGAATACCCGCTGAAAATCTACGGGACGCCGGTCTATCTCTACGACGGAGGCATCAAGGCCAATCAGGTGCATGTCTCAGTCTTCAGGATGCCACTGCTGAAAAAAGATCTTATACAGTGCGCCGACGCGATCATCAAGCTTCGCGCGGAGTACTTTTATGCGAATCAGAACTTCGAGGCGATTCATTTTATGCTGACCAACGGTATGCGTGTCCCGTTTTCGCGGTTTGCAAACGGCGAGCGGATTCTGGCAAGGGGTAATTCGGCAAAGTGGACCGGCGGCGGCAGGCGCGGATACGGCAGAGAGGTCTTCGATCAGTATCTCGAATTTATCTACTCTTATTCCGGGACTTATTCACTCTCCCGTGAACTTAAAAGTGTGCCTGTGAGCGAAATTCAGATAGGGGATATCTTCATTGCCGGCGGCATGCCCGGGCACGCGGTGATGGTTATCGATCTGGCCCGCGACGCGCGCACGCAGAAGACGATAATGCTTCTGGGGCAGAGCTATATGCCCTCACAGGAGTTTCACGTTCTCAAATCGCCCGACGGCATATCGCCCTGGTATCATGTGAGGGATGAGCTTCTGGCTACCCCTGAATGGACTTTTGAAAAGGGTTCCCTGATGCGATTTCAGTGAAAGTCGCAACAATTTCAAGTGAGTAATCCCCCCCGAATATATTCAATAGACTTGTGGCGAATCTGAAAATCCGGGTGTTTGCCCCGCCTCAGGCGGGGCAAACGCATCGTTTTTATTGAGTTCCGCAACAAGTCTAATAATTACAACAGAGATCCGCACTGATAGAAATGTGGCAAGATGCTTCCAGACACTTATATAAAAGATGCTGCCTCGGATAGATACCAAAGTAACAACAAATCCCCCCCCCTTGAGGGCGGGCCGGCGGGCTGCTTGAAATTTCTGAATAACCGGTAAGAGCGAAAAAGAAAAAAAAATAAAAAAATGATTGCTACATAATATGTAGTTAACTACATTAGTTGTAGTGAGCTACAAAATAAATAGCGGGCCTGCCGCAACGGCTGATGGATAGACGATTAATTGCCCTTTATCAGACGGGGAAAAAGCGTTCAATCATCGGAATCGCAGCAGGTCCGGTCAAGGAGAACCATTATGCCGGTAATTAGTGTAGAACTCGGACAGGGACAGATGAATGAGGCGCAGAAAAAAAAGATGATCGAGCGCTTCACGGCGGATGCCGTTGATATTACGGGAATAGACGCGATTAAATTCACCATTCTGATCAATGAGCTTCCCGCCGAAAATATCGGTGTGGGCGGCAAGAGTATCAAGGATATCAAGGCAGGCCTTTAAAAAACGGGGGGCAGGGGAAAATCTCTTGCCCCTCAGTTTTGCAGCGGGATAATGGACTAAGCTGAAAAGCAAAAGCATGCGATTCGCTGCTGCCCGTGCTCATGATTTTTTTGCGATTACAAATTTGACGAGGTAACACATGGCAATTCCGAAGCCGGGCAAACCGGTCAGGGGATCTTCAACAGGCGCCCCCGTTATGGCGATATTCGATCTGCTCGGCCGACGCTGGGCCATGGGAATAGTCTGGCAGCTTGCGGAGGGACCGCTCGCGTTCAACGAATTGCAGAGCAGATGCGACTCGATATCGCCGACAATTCTCAGCACCCGCATAAAGGATCTTACCGAGGCGAAACTCGTCGAACGGACCCTTGAGGGATATCAGCTGACTAAAACCGGCAGAGAGTTATTTCTGATTCTTGAACCCTTCAAGGATTGGGCGATTAAATGGTCGAAGAGTCTGAAATAGGGCGCCAGTTGTTATTTAAAATGTTGTATAAATTTTCACCCGACGTAAGCGAATGAACTTTCCGCGTTCTGATTCGCGGCTTGTCAATTGTCTTCGAATCCGGTCAGAATTCATTCATTCACGAATAGTTATAACCAGGGTACGCATGTATGATCAGAGTAATCGTCAACGGCTGCAGCGGCAAAATGGGAAAAGAGATCAGTGCTGCGTTATCTGACGGCGAGCTGACAAAAGGAAAGATTGTGCTGGCCGGACAAACCGGCCGCGACGATGATCTTGCGGCGGCGGTGGTATCCAATAGCGCACAGGTGGTGGTCGATTTCACCCATCCCTCAGCGGTGTATCAAAACGTCCTTACAATTTTGAATGCCGGTGCCCACGCGGTGGTGGGAACGACGGGGATACACGAAGAGCAGCGTGATCAGATCGACCGGATCGCCCGGCAGAAAAATCTCGGTGTTCTGATCGCCCCGTCCTTCAGCATCGGCGCGATACTCATGATGAGATTTTCAGCTGAGGCCGCGAGATATTTTCATGACGTTGAGATTGTCGAGTACCATCACGAGCGAAAGGCCGATGCCCCCTCAGGTACGGCAATTGCGACGGCCGAGCAGATCAATTCAGCGGCAGGCTTTGCAGGCGATCCCCCCGCAGCGTGCCAGGAGCAGTTTGCGACAACTTCACGCGGCGCCTCACTGGGCAATATCAGAATTCACGCACTTCGACTGCCGGGGTTCGTCGCTTCGCAGGAGGTGATTTTCGGGGCAAGGGGGGAAACGCTTAAGATCCGCCACGATACTATCGACCGCTCTTCATTTATTCCCGGAGTGGTATTGGGAATAAAAAAAATAATTACCCGCACCGGTGTAGTGTACGGGCTCGAAAATATCATATAGCGGCGCAGCGGAAAACCGGCATTCAGGTGAGAATGAATAGCCGATTTTCCATCGCCGCCGGAGACGGCGGATCAAGCGGTTTTGAATCAGTATCTCGGTTTTCTGTCAGAAACGCTTCCGTCTTTTTCAAGTTTCTCGATAACCTTCACTATCTGATCCCTCTCGAAAAAGTTCTTGTGGTGTTCTGATGCGACATTCGTTCCGTTTTCGATGTGCTTCAGCGGGCACCAGCTGGATTCGATCTGCTCAAGATTGAGTGCAAGCGATTCCGCGTAGATCTTCGCGAAGCGGATAAGCCCTTTCAGCGGAAAAGAGTAGGCCCCCGCGTAGTTCATGTCCCGAAGCTTTCTGCTGATGGCGCCGGTGTCGGCCCAGTGAAAGCCCAGAAATGATGCGATTATGAAAAAGAGAATCTTGCTGAAAATAAATTGAAAAAACAGAAAGATTATCAGGCACAGCGAATAGATGCCGGCGATAAGCCCGGTAAAAATATTTCCCTTGCTGATTCCCGCCGAGGCGAGCTCGTCGAGCTGGGCGTTCCACATCCGCGCTGTACCGTTGGCGTAGCCGCAGAACTCGCAGTTGAATTTATCGAAGACTCGCATGCCCTCGATTTTAGTTCGGTCGAGAATGATGTAATCCCGGATGCGCATTTTCTTCAACTTGAAGAAAGGTGTGAGCATCCACGTGTAAAGAACGATTATCGTCGTCAGATGGATCATGACGAACTCGAAAAAGCTCACATACATAAGCCCGCCGCCAAGCGCCGTGCGTATCCAGCCGATACGGCGCACATGCGTCATGAAAATCGATTTTGCGATGAATTTCTTCTTAGCCGGTTTCTCTTTTGTCTGTTTGTTCATGGTCGTGTTTCTGCCTGTTTAAAGTTTTTGACGTTCTCCCGATTGGCTGTGCTTTGCCGCTTGAAGTTGTAATCCGGTTGATAACGGAAATTTGCACCGATGAGCATTGACGCAACGGAAAGCGCATATTCAGAAGACTCTATTATGCATTTTTCGGGGGGTGACTTTGCAAAGTCAAGATTAATATGTGTTGCGGCAGTGGAGATATGTCCAAACCGGCTGCAAATCATACGGCTGCATGATTTCGCGCCGCCTTCGGCGGGTTGCAATTGCGGTCTAATAACCGGCTGCGCAGTAAAGTATTTGCGATAACGCAGATCTTTGCAGGAGACCATAAAAGAGTTGATTTCTGAAATATTTAAATTTCTTATAGATTATTGTATAAGTAATCAAAAACAGATATGTGTCCTTTTTCCGGCGAGGGGTCTGCTCGCGAGCGGCTCGGTAGGTGCCATATTTCGATAAGGGCTCCGCAGAAAAGGCATCGCTGCTAATTTATAATTAATAAAATAATACAATAATTGAGGTGGTACATGAGAAAAATCTTTGCAATGCTTTTCGTGTTGATCCTTGCCCTGTTCGCATGTGACAAAGACAAGGACGACAAGAAAGATCCCTCCGTTGAGACGGCGACTCTGAAGGTGTGGGCTTTAACAGATGAGATCCAGACCATGATCGACGGCTATTATCAGGGGGCACACTCGGGCGTAGAGGCTCAAAGTACCTTGTATAGTAACGACGACATGTCCGCAAAGCTCGATGCGGCGCTCGAAGTGGGTGAGGGGATGCCCGATGTGCTGTCGCTTGAGGCGGCATACGTTCGCAAGTACATCGAATCGGGCTGCCTTCTGGATCTATCGGATATAGCCGGGGGTCTGAAAGATTCACACTATGCCTATTCATACGATGTGGGAGCCTACAACGGAAAAGTCTACGCTATCTCGTGGCAGGCGACTCCCGGTGCGGTTTACTACCGAAGAAGTCTCGCGAAAAAATATTTGGGGACAGACGATCCCGCGGCGGTTCAGAGCTATCTGTCGACAACCGCGAAATTTCTCGAGACCGCCGCGCTTCTCAAAAGCAAATCGGCCGGCAAGTGCAAAATTGTGGCGACAAGCGGTGCGTTCTTTTATCCCTATAAGTCAAACAGAACAAACCCCTGGGTGGTTGACAGAAAACTCGTGGTGGACGATCAGATGGTCGCATATCTGGACATGGCCAAAACCCTCTGGGACAACGGATATGAGGCCGGCACCGGCCAGTGGACTGATGACTGGTACGCCGGCATGAACGGGAGTCTGACAGACTCCAGCGGCGCGGGGGTGGAAGTCTTCTGCTATTTTCTTCCGACTTGGGGACTTCACTTTCTGCTGAAGAAGCATGCCCCCGACACGAGCGGCGACTGGGCGGTGACGCAGGGTCCGTTAAGTTACTACTGGGGCGGCACATGGATGGCCGCGTACAAGGATACAAAGCATCCCGACGAGGCAAAAGAGTTCATACGTTACCTGACATGTGATGAAGATTTTCTCGAATCGTGGGCAAAAGACACCGGTGACTTTGTATCTGACCGCAATGTTGTCGATAAAATCAGTTCGACTTACTCAGAACCGTTTCTCGGCGGACAGAATCATTACGCGCTGTTCGCGGAGATGGCGGGTTCGGTTTCGGGAACACTTGTGCAGGCGACTGACTTTGATATCGATGCCCTCTTTAGCGATTCGGCGGCCGATTACGTTTATGACGGAAAAAACAAACAGACCGCATTGACTGAATTCAAGAGCAACGTCGAAGCGGGAGTCGGAATCCCGTCGGCGGCAAAATAAGCAAAAGGAAAACACTACAAATTAATCTTACCAACAACGACCTCGAAAATTCCAGGTAAAACGAGGTATAATTCGGGTTGGAATAATTTTTCGAGACCCACAGAAAGGAAAAATTTTTTACAGATAGATCCGCCCCTCCCGGGGCGGATTTTTTCACAGAAGCTTCAGAATATCCGCCTCTATTGCGGAGGGTTTAACAGATGGCGCATAACGTTTAACCGGCCTGCCCTCGGCGGAGATCAGAAACTTGGTGAAATTCCATTTGACCGCGCTGCCGAAGAGGCCGCCTTTGAGCTTCTTTTTGAGATAGGAAAATACCGGATGGATATTTTTTCCGTTCACGTCGATCCTCTGCGAGAGCGCAAAGGTGACGCCGAAATTGCGATTGCATACAGCCGCCATCGTTGAGTCGCTTTCAGGCTCCTGACTCATAAACTGATTGCAGGGAAACCCGATGATGCGTAAATTTCTGTCTTTATACTTCCGGTGCAGCATTTCAAGCTCTTCAAACTGCGGAGCCAGCCCGCACTTTGTGGCGGTGTTGACGATCAGCACCACTTTCCCTCTGAGCGAATCCATTGCGACACTCTTTCCCGCCGGGTCATTGTAACTCAATTCGTAAAAATCCATAGTGATTCTCCTGTAATGAATTGATATTGTCAGAAAAATTCTAAACAGCTTCGCGGTGAGGGAGAATAAAACCCGACAGAAGGAGACGAAACTATCCCGCTATCTGATAAGCACCGCTTCAGGTAAGGTAATACTAATGACAGCGATTGTCCCGGTTTCCGGCCGGGGGGCAATTGCCGCCGCAGGCACCGTCACAGGATGAATTTCCCGGTTGCGGGGGATATTGCCGCAAGAAAAACGGCGGGGGGAACAGTGTAATACTATCTGCCGGTTTTGAATAGTTCATGCGCTCTCATTAAGAACGGATTGTGCTGCTCTTGACTGGCATGTTTGTGATTACCTGAAATACCGGATACGCTGCGGAAAAAGCCGCCCGGGGGGCGGCTTTTTCATCGAAGGAAAAACCGATAAATTGACTGCATCATCCCGAAGAGTGCTCTTCGATTGCGATCACTATGAATCAAAACTGGTAGGCTCCCTGCACTGCGACGAAGTATCCGTCGCCGATGCTTTTTTTGAAGTTGTCACCATGTCTCTCGATTCCCTCGAAAGTATAGCCGCCTGAAACAGCGAGGAAGGATAAGTCGATTTTGCCGTAGAGTCCGTAATACTGAATTCCCGTCGTTTCGGCGTTGTCGCTCAGATCGAAGCTGTATTCGGCGCTTTTGATACCGGCCGAGACACCGGCAAAGTCTCCCATTTCGTGGCTCGCGTCGAAAAAGCGGTAGGCGAGTGCGAAGTCGAAAATCATGTCGCGCGCATCCCTGAACTCATTCATGCTGAATTCGCCGGTCAGGCGGATTCTGCTCTTCGGAAGAACCACCACATTGAGATTCGGTCCTGAAATGAATTCGAACGAGGTGTTGATAACATCAGTTTCAGACTTTATCCGCAAAAGCGGACAGGGTACGATAAGCAGCGCCTTTCCGTCGGGAAGATCCACCCCGACATCGCTGAGATACAGACCCGCCCCCGCAGTAAGAGAGAAGCTCTTGCCGGTAAAAAACTGGTAGCCGTAAGCGCCGCCGGTCAGAAAGGTGTTGAACCCTCCCGCAACGGGACGGTCTGATTCGCTTCTGAAAATAGCCAGGTAGTTATTCCTGCCGTTCTGTATGTCGGCAAAGGTTGTTATCGAGTGGTACCTGTCAGGTGCGCCGCGTTCAAGCGGTGAAGCCAGATAGGTGTTTTTATAAAAGGCGACAAAGAGTGCATCTTTTCCCTGGACGACCAGTCCGCCGCCGGGCGAGTGAATTTTCTGATCTCCGAGTACGGTATAATCATATGAAAGAAGGGGGATATAATTGATCTTATCCGGATCATCCTTTTCTTCTGCCTGCGCAAAGGCGGGATATGATAATACGAGTGTTATAATAATTGCGGTAATAATTCTTTTCATTCCTTACTCCTGATGTTAAATAAACAAAGCGCGTGCCCTATCCTGCCCGATAAAATATCAGTTTTAAAAAAAAATTGCAGCCTCCGCATAATAATCATTGATAATACCGGTAATGCCGCAGTTTTAAACACGATAAGTTTCTGAAGTCTGATTAAATTCTGCATCTGCGCAAAAATTAATAATAGGTTCAGTCAGTCGATCCAACAGGCTGTTCCCGTGGAAATCGAGGTAAAATGATAAGCGAGATTCGAGCAATATACAAAAATGACCCGGCCGCGCGGGGGTTAGAGGCTGTCTTATATCCGGGGCTGCACGCGGTTATCCTGCATAAGTACATCGCCCACCCGCTGTACCGGCTTCGCCTCAGATTTCTCGCGAGACTGTTTTCTCAAGTGACGAGATTTTTGACGGGCATTGAAATTCACCCCGGAGCAAAGATCGGCAGAGGGCTGTTCATCGATCACGGCATGGGTACAGTGATCGGTGAAACGGTAGAGATGGGGGATAACTGCACTCTCTTTCATTGTGTGACGCTCGGCGGAACAGGGCATCACGTCGGAAAGAGGCATCCCACCCTTGGCGACAATGTGCTGGTGGGTGCCAACGCGACGATTCTCGGCCCGTCGATAATCGGCTCGAACAGCCGCGTCGGCGCCGAGACGGTACTAATTAATAAGATTGTCCCTGAAAATTGCACGGTCGTCGGGGCTCCGGGAGTCATCGTCAGAAAAGCGGGGCAGAAGGTGAGGATCGATCCGGAGAATATCTGATCAATGAATTCGTCCTTAAGCTTTGCGGAGCATGAACTGCAATATACTAACTAACGGGAGGCGGCCAATGCCGGTTATTTCACTGACACTCTATAAAGGAAGACCATCTGCTGAAAAAGAACTTATCTGTCAAACGATCCTGCAGACGATGAAGGATTGCTTCTCTATTCAGCACAATAATTTCCATTGCCGCATCAATGAATACGATAAAGATGAACTCCTCATTCCCGAGGCAAGCTCGGCGAACTATCTCTCGATCGAGATCGACAGCTTTCCGGGAAAGACGCCGGATCAGAAAACCGAACTCTATCATAGACTCGAAGAGCGGCTGGCTGCATTCAGCATCGCCCGAAATGATATTTTGATAATTTTCAGAGAGCCGGCTCTTGAAAACTGGTATATCCGCGGAAAGTCTGGAACCGAAATGAGGTGAAGACCGGCAGTTGAACGGGGAATACTACCCGAAGCGGAAATATATGAGAGTCGGCAACCCGGTAAAAATAAGTTGCGCTTCATGCCGCCCCGCTGATCAGTCGGGGAAGCGATTCCTGATTTTCATGATCTCGTCGATATTCCGGATAAAGATATCGGCGAGATCGGGGTCGAAGTAGCGACCTCTCTCCCGCGAAAAATACTCCATTATTTCCGCCTGATCCCATGCCTTTTTATAGACTCGCTTGCAGCCCAGTGTGTTAAAGACATCGGCAATAGCGACGATCCTTCCGTAAATGCTGATCTCGCCGCCTTTTTTGTTGAAGGGGTATCCGGTGCCGTCGAATCTTTCATGGTGCTCCAGAGCGATGATCGCGGCCACGCGCATGATCGGGCGGCTCGAGTTTTTCAGCATTTCGTAGCCGGCCTGGGCGTGGGTTCTCATCACCGAGTTTTCCTCCTCGGTGAGCGATGAGGGCTTGTTGAGAATCGCGTCGGGTATCGCGAGTTTCCCGACATTGTGCATGGGTGTCGCACTGCGGATTATAATGTATTGAGGCAGTCACAAAAACCGATCTTTTCAACAGTTGGTGGCGAAGCCGTCAATCTGCGGATCCCCAAACCCAGTAATAAGCGAGGTATACTCTTTACTGGCGGTGGTTTTTGTGAACGACCTTATGAATTGTTCAAAAATATTTTTTACAAAACATTCTCTGTCTCGTTATATACATGTGTATATCTGCTCCGAGATAAACGATAAACCGGATTACAATCCTGCACTTGAACGCTGGAGCATGTATAAATCACTCTGGTTACGCCACTGGTCTGCCTTATTTAAAATATACCCGGCATAATTTGAACACTTGTATGGCAGCCTGAATAAAAAAAAGCTCGATGAAGTCCAGAAGCTATTGGGCTGCGGAAAATTCAAAAACGGCTTTCAGCGCTATACCTCCCCCCGGTGCGATACGGCCATGGTTATGGATGGTGTGTTCTCATTTCATTCAGAAAAGATTTTCAAACAATTTTTGAGTACACACCGCGTTACAAAGGGATATCTTATTCCCAACAAAAGAGCCGGGCCGCTCGAAGATGATAAAGATTGAATCACAACAAAAAGTTGACGTTATTGAAAGAGAAGTCTATATATTCGCATGGATTAACGCTATAGACGGGATGTGTAAGCCAAAGAATTATATGCTTCATTTTGCGCAAAAATTTAACCATTCTGCCGTAGAAAGGGGTTTTTCTTTGCAGGAATTCCTCTTTGTATCACGTAATATTGATTATGGGATGTTAGGTCACTCCTTTTATCAGGGCAGTTTCCTAAAAAAACAATCTAAACTCTCTGTGTGTTATTGATGATACCTCAATAGAAAAATTTATTGACAGAAAGGAAAATTATGAGAAAGAAAATATTTACCAGTTATTAAATTTTAAAATAAAGCGGGACAATTTCAATATAAAGAGGATACCATATGAGATTTTCAATTATTGTAATTGCTGTACTCTTTTCTTTCATTGGTTGTAAAAGTGAACTATACTTAGATGAAGCCGATAAACATCTTTTAGACAGAATAAAAGAATTTACTGAAGAAGGAAATGAGAACTTAAAAGTGGCCAAGGAACTTCCGAATGACAGTGAATCGGAATTGTCTTATGACATGCGTCTACAGCAAGCAGATGCGCACCTAAAACTAGCAAAAGAGAGTTTAGAAAGAGCCGGCAAGATGCAGAAACTAGCCAATGAGATAATTGCCAAGAAGCAAAAAATATATAGAGCAGGCTCGTTATTTTCTAAAAACGTCGTTCCAGATAAATTACAACCCTGTTATAAGAGCCTCAACTCTTTTGAATCCGAAATTTCATCATATTCTTCATATATTCCCAATAGCATAAAATCGACAGGATGTGAAGGTATAAAGTAGCCATTTTACAGAATGAAATAGTAAAAAAACAAATTCACTACTTCAGCACATCCACAAGGTCTGATGAATCAGGCCTTGTGGATGTGCTGATCTTTATAAAAAAAAATTTAACCATTCTGCCGTAGAAAGGGGTTTTTTCTTTGCAGGAGTTCCTCTTTGTATCACATAATATTGATTATGGGATGTTAGGTCACTCCTTTTATCAGGGCAGTTTCCTAAAAAAACTCAAGAGGATATATGCAGCCCCTATATCGCCCCCTACAGCCAGAGATGAGCGCACCGGACAACAGGGTAGTATACAGAGAGTATCATCCCTCCCTCTCTCTGTCACCGTACATCAGCTGCTACTGGACATTGCACAGCGCGTGCGCAAATCCTGATTTTTTATACCATGCCGTACCTGATGCATGTGTGGATATCTTCATCAATTTCGCCAGGTACGATCACTGTCTGCTGGTCGGCATCGCCTCAAAAGCGGTAAGCGCTCCCGTGGACGCGGGGTGCGACTATTTTGGTGTCCGTTTTCTGCCAGGGCAGATCGGGGCCTTTTTCCTTCTTCCCGCTGCAGAGATTCACGACAGGGCCATCGATTTCAGAGATCTTGCCGGCGGCGAGTTTGCCGAAACTGAAAAGCGGTTGATTGCCGCGCGATCATTATCCGAGAGAATATTACTTATCGAATCATTTCTTTTCCGCAGGCTCGCCGGCCGTTTTTGTCCGTGTGATGATCGTTTTCAAAAGACACTTGTCAATATTTACACACACGGGGGGATGAAAAGCGTCAAAGAGCTTTCAGACGATGCATCACTCAGTACGCGCCAGCTTGACCGGCTTTTCAGCACCAATCTGGGACTGCGTCCCAAGATGTTCTCAAGAATAATAAGATTTCAGAACACGCTGCGCTTCATTCTTTCTTCCCCCCGCCGCCTGACAGATGCCGCACTCGACTGCGGCTACTACGACCAGTCTCACTTCATTAATGAGTTTGCACGCATTTACGGAAAAAAACCGCAGCTGCGGAATTTTCACCTTCATGTCTGATTTTTACAATTCAAAAAAAACAGGTGAGGTTATCTGAGCAGAGTACACAAATTTCTGCGCAGGAGCTGCACATGAACACTTTAAAAACAGGTAATATCACTGCCAACGGCGTCAACTTCGGCTTCATAGAAGCAGGCGAAGGCGACCTTATGATGATGCTGCACGGTTTTCCCGACCATGCGGCTTCATTTGAGGGGCAAAATTTAACCATTCTGCCGTAGAAAGGGGTTTTTCTTTGCAGGAATTCCTCTTTGTATCACATAATATTGATTATGGGATGTTAGGTCAGTCCGTTTATCAGGGCAGTTTACTAAAAAAAATGAAATAGGTGAATTTAATGAATAAATTTTTTTACACAGCAGTTCTTCTATTAGCACCGATGGCGCTTTGCGCATCGAACACGATCAATCTTGACGCACCGGCTTTGTATGCGCCGGGACAGGTGAACACGCCTTTATTGACAAAGGCGAAATCCTTCAGTCCCGGAATCTATTACAGTTTTGTGAACGGATTCGACTTTTCCGCGGCATATATGGTTACAGACAATGTCGGGATATCCGCAAGCTTTTTGACATCACCCATGGGCAAAGAGTCCTCTTCAAAAAACGGTGAAAAGCTGACCATCGACAATAAAGATTGCGGCGTTGAAGCTGCAGTCGGTTATTCAGTCACTCCATTCAGCAACGTGGTCACAAATGTCTACGGGGGATATGGTTTCGCGTACGCCAACAGTGTCAGCTTTCTGGGAA